>Ga0123338_10000375_pt1 | contig 46528 bp, 44 predicted proteins | sample grotaG_FD_89793 | JGI IMG/M metagenome (GOLD analysis project Ga0123338, IMG submission 89793) | Glacier valley bacterial and archeal communities from Borup Fiord, Nunavut, Canada, to study Microbial Dark Matter (Phase II) -... | ecosystem: Environmental > Aquatic > Freshwater > Ice > Glacier ... | reverse complement strand
GATTGCACCGACGTGATGCAGGCCGACAGCAGGCAGAGAGCAACGCAACGCACTGCTACGCATTGTGCGTTATTTCCAGCTAAGCTTGCACGGGTGGCTGTAGGTACGGACGAGACGCAAGCCGACCCAGTGATCTCGCCGTCGAACACGGGGTCGCCGGACACCACCGGGCCGGGTCTACGAGGTCATCGACACCGAGCTCGACGAGCGGGTCGCGCTCAAAGTGCTCCGGCCTGGCCTGTCGCGAGAGGCAATCGAGCGGTTCCGCCCCGAGGTCAAGCTGACGCGCCGGATCCAGCATCGCAACGTCGCGCGGATGTTCGATATCGGCGAGCACGAAGGCGAGAAATTTCTGACGATGGAGCTCGTCACGGGATGCTCGCTGAGGCCGGATGGCAAGCCAATGGCATGGAGCGAGCTGCGCGCGATCGCCGAACAGATCTGCGCCGGCCTCGCCGCGGCGCACGCAGCCGGCGTGGTGCATCGCGATCTCAAGCCCGACAACATCATGATCGAGGCGACCACCGGCCGTGCCGTGATCACCGATTTCGGGATCGCGCGCACCATCGAGGAACCCGGCATTACCCAGGTCGGCGGGGTGATCGGCACGCCGCGCTACATGTCACCCGAGGCGCTCAACGCGTTAGCGATGGTCGCCGGGCTTGACGAGCCGGGGCGGCTGTCGCGGCGCTTGAGGCTCGGTCTCGGCATCGCGCGTGAACGAGATGAACGCCATCTGTGGCCGGCGCGACGCATCACTCGTAACGAACCGGATGCCCTCGAACAACCAGCCTTTGCCGACCCACAAGTTCACGACCTCCTCGATCGTCTCGTCGGTGACGGTCGAGATCTCGACGATTTTGTAGACCAGCTGCTTCATCAACCGACCGGGCGCTTGTTCAACAGCTTGGCAGCGTACGGCGCGTGGTAGCTGATGATGATGTCGGCGCCCGCGCGGCGCATGCCGAGCAGGGTCTCCATCACGATCCGCTCCTTGTCGATCCAACCGCGCTCGGCGGCAGCTTCGATCATCGCGTACTCGCCACTCACCGAGTAGGCAGCGATCGGCAGGTTGACTTCGTCGGACACGGCGCGGATCACGTCGAGGTACGCGAGCGCGGGCTTGACCATCACCATGTCGGCGCCTTCGTCAGCGTCCATCTGCACTTCGCGCACGGCCTCGGCGACGTTCCCCGGATCCATCTGATGGCCCTTGCGATCGCCGGACTGCGGCGTCGAATCGACCGCCTCGCGGAACGGGCCGTAGTACGCCGAGGCGTACTTCGCGGAGTACGCCATGATCGCGACTTGATCGAAGCCGTCTTCGTCGAGGCTCTCGCGACACGCGCCGACGAAGCCATCGAGCATCCCGGACGGGGCGACGACATCGACGCCCGCCTTGGCGTACGATACGACCGTGCGCGCGAGGTTCTCGAGCGACGCGTCGTTGTCGAGCTGACCGTCGGTGAGCACGCCGCAGTGGCCGTGATCGGTGTATTCGCAGAAGCACGCATCGGCCATCACGACGAGATTGGGCGTCTGCTTCTTGATCGCGCGGATCGCCTTCTGGACGATGCCGCCATCGTTCCAGGCTTGCGAGCCGACGCTGTCCTTCTTCTCGGGGACCCCGAACAGCATGATGCTCGGGATGCCGAGGTCGGCGACGGCGGCCGCGGCTTCGACGGCCTTATCAATCGAGTAGTTGAACTGGCCGGGCATCGAGCTGATCGGCTTTTCCACGCCGGAGCCAGGGACGACGAACATCGGATACACAAAATCGTCGGACGCGATCCGAGTCTCGCGCACCAGGCGGCGGAGATTCTCGGTACGCCGCATCCGGCGCGGCCGGTAGTCGGGGAAGTTCATGCTGCCGGCGAGCATAGCGCGGCGAGGGCTGTCGCGAAGGCCTCCGGTGTCGGCGCCGCCGCCACCCGCGGCTCGATCCCAGCCGCGCGCAGCGCCGCCGCCGTGGTCTCGCCGATCGCACAGAACCGCGTAGTCAACCGATCGAGCGGGCCCAAGAGCGCTGCGAGTGCGGTGACTTGCGAGGGTGCAAACACGCCGCACACCGCACCCTCGGCGAGGGCGACGCGTCCCGGTGCGAGCGCCGGATCATTCGCGTCGACCGTGACGGTCCGATACGCCGCGACGTCGACCACCTCGAGGTCTGCCGCGCGCAGGATGTCGATCGCATCGGTCCGGCCCTCGTCGGCGCGCGGCACGAGCACGCGGCCAGTGATCCCGCTCGCGACGAGCGCGTGCGCGAGCCCGGCACCATCGCGCACCGCGGGAGGATGATAGGCCTCGAGCTCCGCACCTGCGAGCGCTTGCAACGTCGCCGGCCCGACGGCCCAGATCGGCGCCGTCGTTCGCGCGAGCACGCGCGCGAGTGCAGCCGCACCACGCGCGCTGAGCACGACGATCGCCTCGAAGGGACCGGTCGCGAGTGCGCGCGCGAGCGCACCGGGATCCGCGGCCGGTGCCCAACGGGTGACCGGCATCGCGATCGCTTCGATCCCGCGTGGGGCGAGCTGGGCAGCATACGCGGCGACGTCAGCCGGATCTCGCGTCAGCACAGCACGTGGCACACCTCATGGTAGCGTGCGCGCGTGCAGTCTCGCTTGGTCTTCGCGCTGATGATGGTGGTGCTCGTCGCGTGCGAGCACCCCACGCCGCCCCAGCCCGAGAAACCCGACCAGCACGAGCAGCACGAGCAACCGCCTTCGCCGACCTCCCCCGAGGTCGTCATCGCCACCGCCAAAGGCGAGCTCCGGGTCCAAGTCGAGGTCGTCTCGACCGAGGCCAAGATCGAGCGCGGCCTGATGTACCGGCAGTACCTTCCGCCCGAGGCTGGCATGCTGTTCCTGCTCGGGATCGAGAAGGACTGGACGTTCTGGATGCGCAACACGCTCATCCCGCTCGACATGATCTTCATCCGCAAGGATCTGACGATCGCGGGCATCGTCGAGAATGCTGAGCCGAAAACCGAATCGATGCGGAGGGTCGGTGAGCCCGCGCTCTACGTGCTCGAGGTCAATGGCGGCTGGACGCGCTCGCACGGCGTGATCAGAGACGCGAAGGTTCGGTTCGCGAACCTGCCGAGCCAGTGACCGCTGCCACTGCCAGCAATCCATGCCGGTTGAACGACCGCTTGCTCGGCCGGTTGCCGCGCGACCGTGACCTGCTGGCAGAACGCCGCGAGCTCGTCGTCGTCGTCGATGAGGACCTGTGGGGCCTCTCGACCGCGGTCGACTGTGACCTGTGTCGCGTCTACCAGTAGGTCATGCCACCGACGGGGCAACAGGCGACGAAGAGCATGATCGCTAGCGCAGGATGGCCGAGATCACGGCGGCATCGCTCGACTCCGCGTATTGTGTCTCGTCGGTCATCCGCGCTAGAACGTCCGTCACCAAGAATAGGGGATTTCCAATGGCTTTCCGTCCACTGCTGCTCGCCGCTCTGATTCCGATGTCGCTCGCCGCTTGCGGAAGCAGCGACGAAACCATCACCCCCGCCGGCACTCACTACAAGTACGTAGTGAACAAGGTGCTCATCCCCGTCACGATCGCGCAGGCCAACGAGTACGGCCTCGATCTCGACGGTAACGGCAAGGTCGACAACGCGCTCGGCAACGTGATCAGCACGCTGTCGACGATGGGCTTCGACGTCCAGGGCACGATCGACAAGTCGGTCCTCCAAGGCAGTCTCTCGCTGCTCGTCGACATGCAGACCACCGATGCGACGTTCATGTCGGATCCGGCGACCGGTATGTCGGTGTTCATCGGCTCGAACCCGACGCCCGCGGCCTGCACGGGCACCGAAGTCGTCACCTGCACCACGGCGACCGCGACGGTTCCGGCCGTGTGCACCGGCTGTGGTCACCAGCTGACCCCGACGGGTGGCTCCTTCAGCGCTGCGGCGAACACGAACGAACCGCTCGCCGGCAAGATCATCGGTGGCACGTTCAACGCCGGTCCGGGCAAGCTCTCGATCCAGATCGCCATCGGTGGCAGCGATCCCATCACGCTCAACCTGATCGGCGCCAAGGTGAAGGCCTCGGCCATGACCGCCAGTAACCTCGGCACCGCGTCGGCCTCCTCGGTCAGCGGCGGCGTCGTGTTCGCGGGCGCGGTCACGCAGACCGACATCAACGGCACCATCATCCCGGCGATCGTCGCCCAGCTCCAGCCGATCATCACCGCTGGCTGCACCGATCTCGCGACCCCGCCGAATTGCGGCTGCACGGGAACCGCAAAGACGATCATCAGCATCTTCGACACCGATCACGACTGCAAGGTCATGGTTCCCGAGGTGCTCGCGAACGGCATCGTCGTGAGCCTGCTCGGCCCCGACGTTGTCATCGACGGAGAGAAGGCTCTCTCGGTCGGCATCAAGGTCGCCGCCGAGAAGGCGACGTTCTAGGCAGTCTGCCGGGCTACGCCGATGTAGCCTTCGATCGTAGCGACGATTTCTGCGAGCCGCGCCTCGGTGGCGGCTTCGCAGCGCATCACGAGAGCCGGTTGCGTGTTCGATGCGCGAACCAAGCCCCACCCGTCCGCGAACTTCGCGCGGACCCCGTCGATCGCGATGACCTCGCGAACGTTCGGATCGTCTCGTAGCGCGGCCGTCACCCTGGCGACCACGCCGACCTTCTGATCGTCCGGGCAATCGACGCGCAACTCCGGCGTGTTGATCATCAACGGGAGCTCGGCGGCGAGCTCGGCGAGCGTGCGCGTGCCCCGGCTCAGGAGCTCGATCAGGCGCGCGCCGGCGTAGATGCCGTCGTCGAAGCCGAGCCAGCGATGCGCGAAGAACATGTGGCCGCTCATCTCACCCGCAAGCTGTGCGCCGGTCTCCTTCATGCGCGCTTTGATCAGCGAGTGGCCGACCTTCCACATCTCGCAATGGCCGCCGGCCTTGTCGAGCTCGTCGTACATCGCCTGCGAGCACTTCACCTCACCGACGAACTTCGCGCCCGGGACCTCGGCGAGCACGGCCTTGCCCAGGAGAATCATCAGCTGATCGCCCCACAAGATTCGCCCGGTCGAATCGACCGCGCCGATCCGATCGGCATCGCCATCGAGTGCGATGCCGAGCTCGGCGCCTTCGCGCTTCACCGTGGCGATCAGATCCGCGACGTTCTCGGGTTGAGTCGGGTCGGGATGATGGTTCGGGAACCGGCCGTCGAGGTCGCAGTAGAGCGGCGTGACCTCGAAGCCGATCCGTCGGTACATCGCGATCGCGGTCGGGCCGCCGGCCCCGTTGCCCGCATCGACCACGACGTGAAACTTGCGCGTCCCGAGCCGGAGCTGAGTCGCGGCGAACTCGACGTACGCGCTGATCATGTCGCGCGAGTACATCGGGAACTGCGGGTCCGGAGCTTCGATCACGAGGAGCTCGCTGACCCGATCGCGCAGCTCGGCGATCGCGGCGCCGTGGATGGTCTCTTTGCCGACCATGATCTTGAAGCCGTTATCCTCGGGAGGATTATGGCTGCCCGTGATCATGACGGCGGCGGCGGGCTGGAGGTGATGCGCCGCGAAGTAGACGACCGGCGTCGGCACCACACCGATATCAAGGACCTCGGCGTACGCGCGAATACCGTTGGTGAGCGCGGCGAACAGGCGCGGCGACGTGACTCGACAATCGCGACCGACGACGACCACGTTGCCAGGGACCTTCTTGCCGATCGCCATGCCGAGGGCGTGGACCATGCGATCGTCGAGATCGCGGTCGGCAACGCCTCGAATGTCGTACTCGCGGAAGACGCGTGGGTTCACGCGCGAGTCGTACCACTACGCCCAGTACGGCGTCACACCCCATTGCCGGTACACGCCGTTCGCGTAATCGAGGTCACTCAGGTCAGGCCAGTGCGCCTTGTCGAAACCTGGCATGCGCTCGAGTGCTTCCTTGGTCACGTTGACGAGGAACTTCTGCTTCAACTCGTCGATCGTGATGGCAGACCAAGGCATCGCGAACAGCTTGCCGCCAAAGCCCATCACGCTGCCGAACGACAGCACCGCGTACGCGACGCGGCCGGTGATGACATCGATCATGAGCTCTTCGACACGCCCGATGTCCTCACCCGCCAGGTTCGTGACACGATCGTGCGTGAGCGTGCGTGCCCCGAGCGTTCGGCGGAAGTTCATGTTATTTCGCCGCGCTCGGACTGGGCTTCTGGAGGCCAGACTCCGTCTTGGCGTGATCTTGCAGGACCGGCTTGGTCTTCGTCAGGATCGTGACGAGGTTCTTGTCGGTTGCTTGCGCGATGTCTGCGGTGATCCGCGTGACTTCCTTGTCGTGGCCCGCGGCCATCATATCGATGAACATGTGATCGAACTCGGCGCCCTTCAGCGTCTTCAGCTTCGCCACCATGTCTGCTTTGTCTTTCTTGCCAGCTTCGGTTTCGCTCGCATCCGCGGGGATCGCCGGGATCCCCTTCGCCTTTGCAAATGCGATGATGTTCTTGTCTCCGGCCGTATGATCCTTGACGAGCGTCGCGCCGTACTTCTTCACCGCCGCCGTGCTGCTGTTCGCTTGCGCGAGCTTGCCGAGCGTGATCTCGTCCTGATTCACCGCGTGCTGATGCGCGACGATCTGGGTATCGACCTCGACCAACTTGCTATCGGCGATCGGGACGGACGGGGCGGGCGAGGCGGGCGGGGCGGGCCGAGAGGGCGTGCCGGCAACGGCGACAACCGGGAGGGCCAGCATCAAAACGCAGAGCAGCTTCGTCATGCTGCCTCCTCGTGCAACTGAGGTGCCGCCCGGGCGAGGCGGTGCCGTTGACGTGGTAGGGCTTTAGCGTGCGAGAACGCACGGCGTGGTGCGGGACCGCTACAGGTACTTCGTGAGGCCGCGCGCGTCGAGCAGTTCGATCACGAGGCGAACGTCCTGGGCACGATCCTTCGGGATCACGAGCACGGCATCCCCGCTCTTCACGACGATCAAGTCCGAGACACCCACCATCGCGACGATCGCACCGTCGGTCATGACGATATTGCCGCCACCGTCGAGCACGATCACCTCGCCCGCGATCGTGTTGCCGTGCGCGTCGCTGCCACGCACCGCGGGGAGCGCGGCCCACGAGCCAATGTCGTCCCAGCCGACCGACGCCGGCACGGTGACGACGTGCGTCGCCTTCTCCATCACCGCGTGATCGATCGAGATCGACGCGAGGGATTCGTAGCGAGCCGCGGCGGTCTCGGGATGGTTCGCGATCTCGCGAACCGCAGCGGCGGTCGCCGGTAGGTGGGTCTCGAGCTCGGCGAGCAGGCGTTGCGCGCGCGCGCAGAAGATGCCCGCGTTCCACAGGTAGCGGCCCGACGACACGTAGCGCTCGGCGGTCGCCAGGTCGGGCTTCTCGACGAAGCGCACGACGGGCATCACCGTATCGAGCATTGCCGGGCCTGCGAGCTCGAGGTAACCGAACCCGGTCTCGGCACGCGTCGGCGCGATGCCGATCGTCGCGATCGCATCGGTTTGTTCGGCAGCACGCAGCGCGACATCGAGCGCGTGAACGAGGCCAGAACGATTCGTGACGTGTTGATCTGCGGGCATTACCGCGAGGACCGCATCGGGATCTTCGAGTACGAGCTTCGCGGCGGCGAGCCCGATCGCGGCTGCCGTGTTGCGACCAAGCGGCTCCTCGATCAACGAGATCCCAGGCACGACCTCGCGCGTCGCGGCGGCTTGCGAGGTCGCGGTCACGATCGTTACCCGATCGCCCGCGAGGTCCGCCCCGATCCGCACTGCGGTCGTGACCAGCGCATCGCCGGTCGGTGACAGCGCGATCAGCTGCTTGGGACGAGCGCGCCGGCTCGCCGGCCACAATCGAGTTCCACTTCCGCCTGCGAGGATGACTGCGTGTCGCACGCGCACATCTTAGCCCACGGCTACTTCACTGCGCGCTTCGGCAGCAGCTGATGGAGCGTCCAGGCCTGCGTCCGGAGCTCGCGGCACCCCGCGGTGATCACGGGCGTGACCATGAACGATCCCACGATCCGGGTGAACGCGAGCGTGATGAGCGGCGTGAAGAACCACACGCGAGGCGCACTCACCACGCCGCGGCGCGACGACAGAAAGATCGCGCCGGTGGATGCGGCAAGGATCGATGATCTCAGGGCTCGGCGAGCAACTGCTTGGCGAGGTCAGGCGCGCGCAAGCAATCGTTACCGACGAGCACGAAGCGCAAGCGACGCTTCGTGTCATAGACGTTGTAGTGAGGCAGTGCGGCGATGTCGTACGCATGAGCGACCTCGGTGAAGCCGTCGCCGACATCGACCTTGCGCAGGATCGCTTTCGGGTTGTCGGAGATGCCGGCTAAGACTCGGGTGTAAACCTCGACACATGCGCCACACGACTCGCTCCAAAAATCGACGATCGTGACATAGCCAGCGAGCGTCGAATCTTCGATCTTCACGAGCTCGCCGGCCGCGTTGAGCTGGACCTCTTTGGCCGGCGGCGCCACCGGTCGCGGTACCGCACCACCGCAGGCGACCAGCATCAGCCACGCGAGCTTCACCCACGCGAGGTTCACCCACGCGAGCTTCTTACACGGGAGCTTCACGATGCCTCGAGCATCGATTTCTGGAGACGCAGGACCTCGGCGCGCGACAGGCCCGCGTGCGCGAGCTGTTCGAGCGTGAGCCGCTCACCGGAGACCAGCTCCGAGGCGCCGAGCCGGACCACGCCATCGGTATCGATGGTGACCTCGATCAGGCACAGCACGTCGCCCGAAGGCGCGACGGGTAGATCGACCACCGCGTAGCGGCCGAGGTGGCGATTGCGTGCTGGCTCCGGCGACTCGCCTTCCCACAGATCGAATTCGATCCGCGGTTGGTTATCGCTGCGCGTCGCGAGCAGGCGATGCTCGCGCGTCGGCACGACCGAGCTCTGCGCGATCACCATCTCGCACTCGCTATCGGCGGTCGACATCGAGATGCCGCGCGCGGCGACATCGATCAACAGCACGCCATCGATGATGCCATCGAGCCGCGCGACCTCGAGCGCTGCGCCGATCGCGACGACCTCTTCGGGGTTCGGAATCACGCTAGGATCGCGACCGAGGATCCGGCCGAGCTCCTTGCGCACGATCGGAATCCGGGTCGACCCACCGACGAGCAGCACCTCGTCGACTGCTTCGCGCTTGCGACCCGCGCGCTCGAGCGCGGCGATCACCGGCGCTTCGATGCGCTTGACGAGCGGCGAGGCCCACAGCTCCATCTCGTCGCGCCGGATCGTGCGGTTATATTCGACGCCCTTGCCCGAGGGTAGCTGTGCGAGCTCGGCGATCGTGAGCTTCGCGAACGGCTGATCGGAGAGCTCGTGCTTGGTGTGTTGAGCAGCGAGCCGGAGCCGCTCGATCGCGATTGCATCCGAAGAAATATCGATGCCGCGAGTCTGACGGACATCGCGCACGAGGTTATCGACGATCGCGCGATCGACATCGTCGCCACCGAGGAACGGATCGCCGGTCGTCGCGAGCACTTCGAACACGCCGCCTTCGACATCGACGACCGCGACGTCGAACGTGCCGCCTCCGAGGTCGCACACGAGGTAGCGGCGATCCTGACCGCGGTGCGCGCCGTGACCGAGCGCCGCGGCGGTCGGCTCGGAGAGCAAGCGCGCCACCGAAAGGCCTGCGATCTGCGCGGCATCTTTGGTCGCCTGGCGCTGGGCCGCGTCGTACCAGGCAGGGATCGTGATCACCGCGCGCGTGACCGGTTCTTCGAGAAAGGCCTCGGCGGTGCGGCGCAGCTCGCGGAGGATCAGCGCCGAGATTTCTTCCGGGGAGATCGCGCGACCTGCCGCGAGCTGGACCCAGGTATCGCCATTCGGCGCCGGCGTGAGCTCGTACGGCAGCGTGCGCGCGAGCCTGCGAATCTCGGGATGATCGAAGCGCCGCCCGAGCAGGCGCTTCGCGCCGAACACCGTGCAATCGGGGCTGTGATCGAGTCCGGCACGTGCGGCCTCGCCTACGACCGGACCGTCCGGGGAGAACCAGACAAGCGAAGGCATCGTGGTCGAGCCCTCGGCGGTCGTGAGGATGCGCGGCGCGCCGTCGCGATCGATCACCGCGACGACGGAGTTCGTGGTGCCGAGGTCGATGCCGACCGCGCGGCTCACTGGAACACTCGGCGCATCTCGTCGGAGCGCTCGGCGCCATACTTCTTGACGTGCTCGAGCAGCATCGTCGCCTCGATCGATTGCTCGTAGTGCGCGAGCGCGGTCTCGAGCTGCGAGATCGCGAGCATGACTTCACCGCGCAACACGGCGACGATCGCGGTGGCGACGAGATACAGCGCGCGCAGAGACCGCGAGCGCGGATACACCACGAGCGCGGCCGCAAGCACCTCTCGCGCACTGTCGCCATCGCCGGTAGCGAGCATCGCGCGTGCCCGTGCCTCGAACGCTTCACCACCCTGGATCGTCGAGGGTGCCAAGGTCGGCGAGGTGCGCGGCCGCGGCGTGGCATCGGGGACCCGCTCGAGCCGCGGTTGCGAAGGCCGCACGATCGCACCACCGCTCGCGATGTCTTCGAACCCGACGAGCCAACCCGGCGGCGAGCTCAGCGTGGGGCCGACGATCGTGCCGTTGCCCTCGGCGACGAGCGCCGCACGCAGCCGATCGTAGGCGCGGTTCGCCAGGATCGTGAGCTCCTCGGCGAGGTGCGAGATCGCGGGCGCGGCGCGGCGCGCGACGAGGTCCGGATGATGGCGACGGATCAGGTTCTTCCAGCTCGTGCGGACTTGCGCGGCATTCGCATCGGCCGGGACGCCGAGCACGTCGTGGACCGCGGCGCTGCGCATCCGGCGGAGCTCGCTCGAGAGGTGCTGGAACAACTCGCGCTCGTCGGCCGGAAGATCATCGACGACCGCCGCGCTCGTGCGGCGCAGCGCGGGCGGCGTCGAGCCGATCGGAGGGGTCTTGCCCTCGAGCTCTTCGGTCGCCATCGTGCGGATCCGGTTCATCACCTCGTCGGTAAGGCCCGTCAGCTCGACCTCGATCCACGTGCGCGACACATCCGGCTTCGCACCCGGCTCGGGATCGATCGGCGACGCGCGCTGGACGATGCCGTCGATCGCGACGACGAGCTGGTTGGGAAGCTCGAGCCCGAGCGTGAGCGGTGCACCCGCCTTGGTCTCGAATGGCACTTTCATCGAGAGCAGCTTGCCCTTGCGGAGCTTGCGCGTCGTGAACACGTCGACCTGCTCCCAGGTCGTGCAACGCACATGAAGGGTGCGTGCCTGAGCCACGTCAGTGCCCCTTCTTCTTACCGTCTTTTTTTTCGGGCGTTCTTGGAGCGTCGCCGGAGCCAACGGCCGCGTTGGGATCCTTTTCGAGCGTGAGCGCCTTCGCGAGCGCGGACTTCTTCTTCGCGCGATCGATCGGCGTGTTCGGATCGCCGCCATCGCGCCACTCGTCGGCGGTGACGGTGACGTAGCCGGGAAGATATCCATCGGCGAGCACGCGCAGCTCGTACGGCATGCCGGCGCGAATGCCCTGGAGCTCGACGTTGTTCGTCATCCCGATGTACATCCAGACCTCGGCATTCGACGGCGTCGACTCGACGTGGATCGGACCGCGGCCGGGCGTGAAGCCGGTCGCATCGGGCGGCTTTGGCGGCATCATCGGCAGCTTGACGGGAGAGGGCTTGCCGCTCTTGTCCTTGGTCGCCGGCTTCAACACGACGATGATCGACGCCTTGCGCACTTTCTGCGCCGCCATCGGCGCTGACCAGTGCGTCGGCACGACCTGGGTATCGACCGGATCGTAGCCCTCGATACCTTCGACGCGGAGCTCGTGCATCATCGACGACTCGAGCCCGATCGAATCGACCGGCGTCCGACCGATCTTCAACCACACGCCGGCTTGCGGCGGATCCGAGGTGACCCTGATCGAGCCCGGGTCAGGGAGGTCCGCGATCGCGTTCAACGTGTCCTTGTCGTGCTTCTCTTTGTCCGCGGCCGCTTGCGCCTTGTCGTGCTCGTTGATCTCGTCTTGCTTCGTGAACGTCCGGTAGATCATGTAGATCGCGCCGAGCGCGACCGCGATCACGAAGACGCCGAGCACGCCACCCATCCGGCTCTTGACGCGCATCGACGGGGCATCGAGCTCGACGTGCAGATCGGGGACCGGTGATGCGACCGGGCGCGCGAGCTGCTTGCTGTGACCGGTCTCGAGGCTCTGCGCGGCACGCTCGGCGCGCGCCGCGGCTTCTTCGAGCTTCTGCGCCGCGATCGAAGCTTGATCGCCGGCGTTCGAGACCCGACGCACCCCGTCGTCGAGATCACCGATCGCGGCGAGCGCGGCGGCTTCATCGCTCGAGCCTGGGCGCAGACCGGCGGGCGAGGATTGCGCGCGCGGCGAGCGACGCGGCGACGGCGCTTCGTAATCGAGGTCGCGTGCGGGAGGCGGCAGCGGCGTCGAATCGTCGTCGTCCGGATCGTCGAGCGAAGGCACGCGCGTCGCCGATTGTTGGATCGCGTCGCGCTTGCGCGGAGCGAGCGAGATCAACTCTGAAATGGGATCGCGGCGATACGGTTCGTCATCGGGAATCGTGACGCTCGTGTGATCGCTACCGAGATCTGCGAGCAGCGCGTCGAGCCGACCGCCGGTCTGCTGCGACTGGACACCGGGCGAGCTCTGGCGCAACGCGGCCTGCTCGGCGCGAAGGTCCATACTCACGCGTTGCGGCGTGACTTGCACCGCGGCACTGCCGAGCGAGGCGAGCAGATCTTCGGTCGCGTCGTCGATGTTCTCGTCGACCTGCGAGAGGCCGGCTTCCTTGATCAGCTCGTCGCGATCGGCAAGCTCCCAGCGGTCGTCTTCCATCGCCTCGATCAGGTTCTCGAGCAGATGGGTCGCGGTCTTGTAGCGCCGCTTCGGATCTGTATCGAGCGCGCGCTGGACGAGCCGCTCGACGGCGGGCGTGACGCGCAAGACACCGGGAGGCGCTTCGCCCGAGAGCATCGTGAACAGCATCGCGCCGACCGCGAACACGTCGGACACCGTCGCGGGCTCTTCACCGATGACGAGCTCCGGTGCGATGTAGCCGGTGAGGCCCCGCCACAGCGACGAATCGGCGCCTTGTGCGACCGCGGTCGTGAGCGCACGACCGACGACGAAATCACCGAGCCGGATGGTCCCGTCTTCATCGATCAGTACGCTGCGCGGATGCACCGCGCCGTGGATGACGCCCGCTTGATGCGCGGCCGCGAGCGCTTCGATCACCGACTTGCCGATCAGCCCGGCGACCGGGGTCGAGAGCTTGCCGCCGCTCTTGGCTCGGGAGCGTGCGGCGGTGATGAGGTCCTGGACCGTGACGTAGCGGCCGGAGCCGCGAGTCACGACGACGACGTCGGAGCCACCTGATTCGACCGTGAAGGTCGGCACGATGTTCTGATGCTCGAGCGCGGTGACGCTCTCGATCAACGTGGCATCGGTGAGCGTGTCGCGAAACGCATCCTCGGCAAGGATTTTCGGATCGACGATCAGGCCACGAAGGTTGCGCTGGCCGTTGAATTGCGCGCGATGAATCGCGCCGTACATCGTGACGGCCAGGCGCTCCGAGAGGACGACGCCAGCGATGATTTGCTCGGCCGCTTGGCCACCCACGTTGGCCAACTATAGCCGGAAGTGGAGATCGATCCATGGTGCGGCGAACAGATAGAAGAGCGCTCCCATCACCAGGAACGGACCAAAAGGTAGGGGCGTCTTCATCAGAGACGTCGGGACCTGTTCCGCTTCGTCATCAGATGTGCGTTCACCGACGAGCTCGGTTCCCGGCTTGCCGAGCAAGTGGCGGACGAGCACGACCGGCAGGATCAGTACCACGCCGATCATCGACCCGCCGAACAGGGCGACCACGACGCCCTTCCAGCCGAGCAACGCACCGACCGCCGCGAGCAGCGTGCTGTCGCCAAGGCCGAGGCCTTCGCGCTCGGTGATCCTGAAGTAAATCTCGCCGATCAACCACGGGCCGCCGTAGCCGACCGCTGCGCCGATCAAGCCGTCGTACCAGTGCATGCCGGGGAAAACCCAGGTCGCGCCGTAGAAGATCACGACCGCGGGAGCGGTCACCATGTTGAGCACGAGCTGGGTGTCGAGATCGATGAACGCGATCACGACCATCACGAAGATGAAGACCGCATCGACGACGAAGCGCACCGCTCGATGATCGAGCGTGTCGAACATCCCTCCGGTGCCGAAGGTGAACCACCACGCGACGAGGAACAGCATCGCCATCGTGGCCTCGACCAGCAGGTAGCGCGGCGAGAACTCGACCTTGCACCGCCGGCAACGACCCCGCAGCCACAGGTAGCTGAGGATCGGGACATTGTCGTACCAGGCGATCGGCGCCTTGCAGCTCGAGCAGTGCGAGCCCGGTACGACGACCGAGCGACCCTTCGGAAATTCGTCGGTGGGCGGCCAGCGATAGATGCAGACATTGGCGAAGCTGCCCCACAGGAGGCCGAGGATGACCGCGAGCACCGCACCAGGGGTATGGGTCAGAATCTCGAGCTCGGCTTGCACGCCGCTAAACGGTAGCGTGGTTGACCGCAGCCGTCGAGAAAGCTAAGACCTCTGCGATGGTTCGCCCGCTGTTCGCGTGTGTTCTGGTCGCAGCGAGCTGCGGTCGGTCGCAAGGCGTGCCGGATCGCGACCTCCGCGGCCTGGTCGAGACCAAGGACAAGGGCCCGCAGAAGGTCGATGTCGAGCGCGCCGCGAAGGATCCCGAGGCGCTCTCGATCGCCCTTGCCGCGCCGCACCACGTCGTGACCGCCGCGCTCGGCGTGCACTCGGTGACGATCGCGAGTGCGACCCACGTCAAAGAGAACGGCAAGCCGACGACGGACCTCGACGACAAGACGCTGATCCAGGTAGGCGATAAGGGCGCGTTCTACGCCCTGTATACGAACTCCGCCGACTACGGTCGCGAGGCGGTCTTCGTCGGGGGCAAGCTCTACTTGCGCCCGCGCTACCAGCGCTGGCACGAGCGCGCTCCCGAGTCACCCGAGGAGCCCGAGCAACTCGAGAATCAGTTCGCCGAGCCGGTCGCCGCGACCTGGGACTTGCTCGCGCCGGGTGCGGAGCTCAGCGATCGCGGAGCGGTCCAGATCGCCGGGCGTGCCGGTCGCAGGATCGAGATCAAGCCGGCGGCGCCGCAAAGGAAGCCCGCGAACGAGCCGCTGGCGCAGCGCAAGTGGCGCGAGAGCCGCACGATCGAAGGCCTCACCGGCGAGGTCGTCCTCGACGCGGAGAAAGGCGTGCCGATCAGCGTGAAGCTGTCCGGCACCGTCGGGTTCATGCGCGATGGGCGGCGGTTCACGATGCAGGTCTCGGTGCAGAGCGACATTTCTGAGATCGGTAAGGCCGCCGAGATCGCGGTGCCCGCGACCGAAGATGTCGTCGCGACGCCGGAGCGCCTGCGCGAGGTCGATGACCGCGATTTCTTGTTGCAAGGCATCGCACCGCCGCTGCGCAAGAACACCGATGGCACGGGCGTCGCGCCGCAACCGAGGGCCGCGGTGAAGAAGTGAACGAGCTCGTCCTTCGCCGCGACTACCTGACCGCGCAACGCCGCTCGATTATCGCGCGCGCGATCCTCGGTTCGCTCGCGGGCGCGGTGCCGTTGCCGTTCGTCGATGATTGGGCGATCGGCAAGATCATCGGCGGCGGCTACAAGCGGATCGCGGCGTCGCACCAGGTCGATCTGACAGACGAGGGCGCGATGCACCTCGTGTACGGCGAGAAGCCGCCACCGAGGATCTTCGACATGGCGGTCGCCGGCTTCGCGGTGCGGCTCGCCGGCAAAGCGGCGAAGCGCATGATGGTCGCGCTCGCGGCCGTGACCCGCGCGCGCTCGGCGGCGCGCACGTTCATGACGATGACGCTGTTCGACCACTACTGCGCGAAGCTCCACACCGGGCTCGCGATCGATGCCGCTACCGCTCTCGCGCTGCGCGGCGAGATCCAGCGCGCGATCGATCAGACGCCGGGCGCCCTCGCCTTCCATCCGTTTCGCCGCGGCGTGCTGTCCGCGGCGAAAGCGACCCTCAAGGCGCCGCTCGAGCTCGCGGATCTCGCGTCGCGCGGTGCGCTGCGCCGGCTCGTCGCCAAGAACCAGGTCGTCGCCGAGGCGCTGGAGGTCGACGAGACCGAGGCCGCGATCGAAGCCGTGCTCGCCGAGAAATCGAACTTTCTCGCGCGCACTGTGACCGCGGTCGAGATGCAGCTGTCGTCGGAGGTCAACCCGTACCTCGACGGCGCGATCGAAGCGCTCGATACACGCTGGCGGGCACGCCAGGCCGTGCGCAAGTGATTCCCGAGCGCGCCTCGCTCGCCGGCGCCAAGCGGGTCGTCATCAAGTGCGGCAGCCGGTTGATCGCCGAAGCGCCGGCGAGTCGCCCGGCGGTGATCGCGGACCAGGTGCTGGAGCTCCGCACACGTGGCGTCGAAGTCGTGATCGTGTCGTCGGGTGCGATCGCGCTCGGCATGACGCGGCTCAAGCTCGCAGCGCGCCCGACCGAGCTGCCCGGTCTGCAAGCCGCGGCCGCGGTCGGTCAATCGCGGCTGATGCAGCACTGGGAACACGCGTTCGGGGCGCACGGCGTCGAGATCGGCCAGGTCCTGCTCACCCATGACGACTTGGGCGATCGTCGGCGCTTTCTCTCGGCGCGGCTGACGCTGCGCGCGCTGCTCGATCACGGCTGCGTACCGATCATCAACGAGAACGACACGGTGGCCACCGAAGAGATCAAGTTCGGCGATAACGATCAGCTCGCGGCGCTGGTCTGCAACCTGGTCTCCGCCGATGCGCTGATCATCCTTACCGATGTCGAAGGCGTGCGCGATGCGTACGGCGTGCGGATGCCGGTGGTCCGCGACATCGAACGCGAAGCCGCGCCCGTTGCCGGTGGCCCCACGAGTGGCGTCGGCTCCGGCGGGATGGCCTCCAAGGTCGGCTCCGCGCGGATCGTCACGCGCTCCGGCGTGCCCGCGATCGTCGCGCCCGGGCGCGAGACCGACGTGCTCGTGCGCGTGCTTGCCGGCGAGGATCTTGGCACGCTGTTCGTGCCGCCGAAGCGCGAGCTCTCCGCACGCAAGCACTGGATCGCGTACGGCAGTAAGCCGACCGGGACGGTCGTCGTCGATGGAGGTGCAGCCAAGGCGATCGCCGAGAAGCAAAAGAGCCTTCTGCCCGCCGGCATCACCGATGTCACGGGCGACTTCCAAGCCGGCGACACTGTCTCGATCACGAGCGCCGGCAAGGAGCTCGCACGTGGCCTCGTCGCGTACAGCGCCGATGACTTGCGCAAGATCAAGGGCATGCAGTCCTCGGCGATCGCGACGCTGCTCGCGGTAAAATCCGCCGAAGAAGCGATCCATCGCGACGATTTGGTGCTGGTCTGACGCCTTTTTTGCCACCCTCGTGAGTCGCCCTCTGCGCCGGTCACATCGACGGTTGCATAGGGCTTGCAAACGGCGAGGTTCGAGGCCACGCTCGCCGACAGGTAGGCCCGTGCACACCAAGTGACCTCCTCGCTGGAGAGACAAGCGCTGATCCGCAGCGTGGCCGTAGCCGCCCGGGCTGCATCACGGATCGTCGCGCGGGCCACCGAAGATCAACGCAACCGCGCCTTGCTCGCGATCGCGGACGCGATCGAGGCAGGGACGGTCGATGTGCTGGCGGCGAACGTGCGCGACCTCGAGAGCGCCATGGACCTCGCACCCGCGATGCTCGACCGCCTCCGGTTGGACGAGGCGCGGATCGCCGTGCTCGCTGCGGCGGTGCGCGACGTGGCGGCGCAGCCCGCCCTGCTCGGTCGCATCGAAGGGACCGAAGTTCGCCCGAATGGGCTGCAAGTCTCGCGCGTGCGGATACCGCTCGGCGTGATCGCGATGATCTACGAAGCGCGCCCCGGCGTGACCACCGATGCCGCAGCGCTGTGCTTGAAGGCCGGCAACGCGTGCATCCTGCGCGGTGGCAAGGAGGCGTTCGAGACCAACCGCGCGCTGCTCCGAACCGTGCAAGCCGGGCTCGCCGTCGCCGATCTCCCGGCCGAAGCCGTGCAACTCGTGCCAATTACCGATCGCGAGGCGATCGCGGACCTCGTGAAGCTCGAGGACTTGATCGACCTCGCGATTCCGCGCGGTGGCGAAGGCTTGATCCGGTTCGTCTCCGAGCACGCGCGCGTACCGGTGATCAAGCACTACAAAGGTGTCTGTCACGTCTACGTCCATGCGGCAGCGGACCTCGAGATCGCGCTCGCGATCGTGCGCAATGCAAAGGTCTCGCGTCCAGGCGTGTGCAACGCGGCCGAGACCGTCTTGATCGATCGCGCGATCGCCGAAGCGTTCTTGCCGCGGATGATCGAAGCGCTGCCCGAGGTCGAGCTCCGCGGCGATGCCGAGGCGTGCGCACTCGCGCCCACCCTGCATGCCGCGACCGAAGAAGATTGGGCAGCCGAGTATCTCGATCTCGTGCTCGCCGTGAAGATCGTTGGCGACCTGCCGTCGGCGGTCGCGCACATCGAGCGCTACGGCTCTTCGCACACCGAAGCGATCGTCACGACCGAGCGCGCGAGCGCCGAGCAGTTCCTGCGCGACGTCGATTCGTCGACCGTGCTCGTCAATGCCTCGACGCGGTTTGCCGACGGGGGCGAGCTCGGCCTCGGCGCCGAGATCGGCATCTCGACGACGCGCATCCACGCCTACGGCCCGATGGGCGCCGACGGCCTCACCACCACCAAGTTCGTAGTTCGCGGTACTGGCCAGATCCGGTCGTAGCCGCGACTGAAGGGACGAAGCGAGCGACGCATGACTAAGGGCAGCAGCAGCAAGAAGAGCGCAGGGAGCAACAGCAAATCGGCTAACGCGACGAATGCGCCGGAGGGCCGATCCTCCAAGCGTAGCGCGGCAGAGCCACCACCGGAACCAACCAACGATGGTGGTCTCGATAGCGCGATGCGCGCGCTCGAGCTTGCTCTCGAACGTAAGGGTCTCGAGCCCGTGTTGCTCGATGTCCGCGAGCTCTGCTCGTTCTGCAACTACCAGCTCGTGATCTCGGGGCGCAGCGATCGTCAGGTCGATGCGATCGCCGACGCGATCGAGAGCGGGCTCAAGCAAGACGGCCTGCGCGTGATCAGCGCGGAAGCCGCACGTTCGAGCGGCCGATGGGCGCTGCTCGATTACGGTGACTTCGTCGTCCACGTGTTCTTGCACTCGGCGCGCGAGCACTACGATCTCGAAGGCCTGTGGAACGACGCGCCGCGGGTCCCGATCGAGGTACCGGCGGATGCGCGGATTCCGCTCGACGAGCAGTACGAGTCCTCGCTCGTGTCGTGAAAGTCACGCTCGCCGCGGTCGGCAAGCTCAAGGAGCCGTACCTTGTCGCGGCGTCGGACGAATACACCAAGCGCCTACGCCCGTTCTGCACGCTCAACGTCGTCGAGGTGAAGGATGAAGCGGCGCTGCTTGCCGCCATCCCGGCGAACGCTCATCTCTACCTGTTCGACGAGCGCGGTGAGATGGTCACGAGCACCCAGCTCGCAGAGATGATCGCGAGCGAGCAATCGCACGGCGCCGGCGCACCAGTCGTGTTCGCGATCGGCGGCGCTGATGGCCACAGCGATGCGGTGCGCAAGCGCGCGAAGAAGCTGCTCGCCTTCGGCCGGATGACGATCGCGCATCGCCTGGTCCGCGTGCTGGTGCTCGAGCAGCTCTATCGCAGCTTCAAGATCCTCCGCGGAGAGCCGTACCACCGCGACTAGCGAGCGCGCTTGATCGCGCGATCCATCTCCCGCTTGTCGTCGGCTTCTTTCTTCGTCGCGCGCTTGTCGTGCTGCTTTTTGTTCGTGACGAGGCCGAGCTCGACCTTCACGAGGTGGCCCTTGAAGTACAGGGCCGTCGGGATCAACGTGTAGCCCTTGATCTGGGTTTTGGTCTCGAGCTTGGCGAGCTCGTGGCGATGCATGAGCAGGCGGCGCGGTCGCGTCGGTGCGTGGTTCCAGCGATTCGCGGCCGAATACTCGTTGATCTGCACGCCGTGCAGCCAGCCCTGGCCCTTGCGAATCTCCACCCATCCGTCAGAGATCACCACGTGCGCGCCGCGCAAACTCTTCACTTCGGAGCCGACGAGCCGCAAGCCGGCCTCGTGCTTCTCGTGGATCTCGTAATCGTGCGACGCCTTGCGGTTCGTCGCGATCACCTTCGTGATCTCTTCACGCGTCGCGCGCAATTACCACTCGCCCGTATTCTTCATCGCCAGCCACGGCTCGGCTGGCGCGAGACGCGGTGGCTTCTGCAGCAGCTCGATCGAGATCAAGTCCGGCGAGCGGACGAACGCCATGTGGCCATCGCGAGGCGGCCGCGAGATCGTGTAGCCGAGCTTCGCGAAGCGCTCGCACGAGGCGTAGATGTCGTCGACCTCGTACGCGACGTGGCCGAAGTTGCGACCACCCGGATACGCCTCGGTGTGATCCCAATTGTGGGTGAGCTCGAGCTGCGGCGAGTCGCCCTCTTTCTCGCCGAGATACACGAGCGTGAATCGGCCTTGTTCGTGATCGGTACGCTTGAGCTCGCGCAAGCCTAGACCCTCGCAGAAGAACCGCATCGCGGCCGGCAGGTCGAGTACGCGGACCATCGTATGTAGGTAGCGCATGGCGGTTGGTTAGCACTTCCGGGTATCCTCGCGCCATGAGCGAGCCCACCGTCCTGGTCAACTTCCGCCTCGACAAGGACAAACCCTTGCGCGTGCGGTGGCTCGCCACGGATGGCGTCCCCGGCGACGGCTACAAGGCGCAGGTCACCGCGATCAAGCTCCCCAAGGGGGTCTCGCTCGCGATGGATGCGAGCTCGATTCTCGAGCAGTCTCACGCGGATGTCAGCGGTGGACTCGGCGCGTATTCCGTGACGTTCCAGGGCATGGTCGGCTATGCGCACGACCATCCCGACCGCGCGCACGTCGACGGGTTCGAGGATCAAGAGATCGAGTACGTGCTCGAATTCGTCCACGAAGAATCGGGCCGCGTCGCGGTCGATAACGAGGACTACAAGGTCGTCGAGCAACCACGCGGTTGGGCGCACAAGCTGAACAAGCGCGCACCTTCGCAGCCCGCATCGGAATCGTGAAGGACGCGAGGCCGAGTCTCACGGCCGCGTGGGTCGCCGCGGCGCGCACGTTCGGCATGCTGTTGCCCGAAGAGCTCGAGCTCGCGCGCGATCCGTACGGCGCGGCGTTCGCGAAGATCCGCCTGCCCGCGCGGCTCGCCGGATCGCGCATCGGCCACGCCCTCGCGCTGCGCCCCGGGCTCGGCACCTGGGTGCTGTACATGCAGATCCGTACGCGCGTGCTCGACGATCATGTCCGCGCGTTTATCGCGGCCCACCCGAGGGGTCAGATCGTGCTGCTCGGTGCGGGCTACGATTGCCGTGCGATCCGCCTGGACGAGCTCGCCGGCGTGCCGGTGTTCGAGATCGATCATCCCGCGACGCAACAGCGCAAGCAACGCGTGCTCGGTAGACTCTCCGTGACCTCGCCCGCGCACTACGTCGCGTGGGATTTTGAAAAACCGATGAGCGAGCTTGTCGGGGCGATGGGCGAAGCCGGCTTCGATCGCAACGCCCCGTCGCTCACGATCTGGGAAGGCGTCACCATGTATCTCAGTGAAGGTGCGATCGATGCGTCGCTGCGCGCCGTCCACGCCTGGTGCGCCCCTGGCAGCCAGCTCGCGATGACGTACTACGAACGCACGCGGATCGAGCAGCCCTCGCCGATGATGCGGCTCGTCCGCACCGTCGTGCGCGCCGGTGGCGAGCCGTTCGTGTGGGGCTGGCAAGCGGAGGAGCTCTCGCCATACCTCGCGGCGCGTGGCTTCGCCGTCCGCGAGAACCGTTCGCTCGACGATGCGGCGCGCGACCACTGGCCGCCAGAGGTCGCGGCAATCGTTCAAGCGCGCGGATCGCGCTACTGCCTGGCGGAGCCCAGCTGATGGCACTTCAAGCAACGATCCGGCGCTTCGAGATCAACCTCGCGAATGTCGACAAAGAATTGTACGAGACGATCGATCTGCGTGTCGCGCAGCATCCCTCCGAGAGCGAGCGCTACCTGGTCGCGCGCGTACTCGCGCGAACGTTGGAGCACACCGAGGGCTTGGAGTTCGCCAAGGGCGGCGTCTCGGATGACACCGAGCCGGCGATGGTGCAGCGCAACTTGCGCGGCGAGCTTCAGGCGTGGTTCGAGGTCGGCTCGCCGACTCCCGATCGCCTCCACAAAGCGACGAAGGCCGCGAAGCGCGTCGTGGTCTACACGTGGAAGAGCGCAGCCGCACTGCGCGAAGCGATCGTCGAACGTGGCGTTCACAAGGGCGATGCAATCGAGATCGTGGAGCTCGCACCGGAGCTGCTCGATGGCGTGGCAGCGACCCTCGATCGGAACAACAAGTGGGACATTTCGGTCACCGGTGGCGTGATCTATCTGACCATTAACGACCAGTTGTTCACGGCTTAGCCGTTCTCGGAGGGAGTGCGTCCAAGGGCGCTCGCCGTGCTACGGTTCTCGTGCGTTCCAGGAGCTTTATGCAGCGATTCCTACTCGTCATGTCTCTGATGTTCGTCGGCGCTTGCTACAGCGAAGAGCCGACCGTCGGCGTCGCGTACGGCGGCGGGGTCAGCTACGGCGCGCCCTCGATGGACTACGTCTCCCCCGGGGTGCAAGTCATCGCCGACTACGACTACCCGGTGTTCTACAGCGACGGCTACTACTGGCGGTACGACAACAACGTCTGGTACCGCTCGGGTTTCTACAACCGTGGATGGGGCGTCTCGTACAACGTGCCGATCGGTGTGCGTGGCATCTCGCGTCCCGAGGGCTACGCTCACTACCGTGGCGGCAACGACAATCGCGGCGGCTACACCGGCTATCGCGGTTACAACAACAACGGCTACCGCGGTGCATCTCGCTCCGAAGGTGGCGTTCGCGTAGCGCCTGCGTACCGCGGCGGCGCCGGCGGGTATCGCGCGCCGGCTCGTGGTTCGTCGCGTCCCGTGGTTCGCGATCACCGTCGCTAAGCTACTCGCTGCCTCCGTCGCCTGCGTCGCCTGTGCCGCCTATGCCGCGTGTTCGGCGGCGATCGTGACGGAGGCCAAGCCTGCCGGTCCGGTCCATGATCCGGATCATGTCCGTGGCGAGCTCCCTAGCAGGGAGACGAGGCGCAACGAGCTCGCCGAGCTCCGCCGCGCGCTCGATGCGATGTACGCGCATCGCGCCGCGAAGCTCGCGCGCTATCGCCTCGACGAGCAGGCGATCTTTCGCGACGCCGAAACCTCACTCCTCGCGGCGACCTCGTGGCTCGCGTACGACCGCGCGCTCTATGCCGCGCTTGCGGCCTTTCACGATGGCCACCTCACGTATCGACCACCGTCGACGGCGGCGCCCTCGCGGGGCTACACGAGCTTCCGGCTCGGACTCGGCACCACCGTCGCTCACGGTCATCTGCTGATCGTCGAGACCGATCCAGGCAGCGATGTCGCGAACGCGGGCACCAAGCCGGGCGACGAGGTCACGGCGATCGATGGCAAGCCAGTTACCGACGTCCTCGCGGCTCAAGTCGCGCTGCGCTCGGACGCGCGGCCCGAGTCCGCCCACGTCGCGTTCGCGAAGACCTGGACGAGCGCGCTCTATCCCAAGGGCACGGCACCGCGCGTGCGCACCATCGACATCGCGCCACACGATGGGAGTGCAGCGCTCCACGTCACGATCAAACCCCGACTTGCCGCCTCGGCCAAGCACGATGCGATCGCGATCGCGCACGTCGGCGACATCGCCATCGTGACGTTGCGCTCGCTCGAAGGCGGCACCGTGCGCGCAGCCGCGATCGATACCGTGCTCGCCGAAGCACGTGGCTCCCACGCGATCGTCATCGATCTGCGCGGCAATCGCGGTGGCATCGGCAAGGTCGGCTATCGCGTCGTCGCGGACCTCGCGGAGGGCACCGCGAGCCTCGGCACCTATCGCGTCCTCGCCGCGCCCGAGACTCTCGCGCGCCGCCCGATGTGGAAGGACCTCGCAGCCGAGAGCGACGGCTTCTCGTCCGTCCAGCACCTCACAGTCGACGCCTTGCCTCACAAGTACGTCGGCAAGCTCGCGGTCGTGACCGATGCCGGCTGCATCTCGACCTGCGAGCAAGTCACGGCCGCGCTACGTGCCGATATCGGCGCGATCGTCGTCGGCGAGACCACCGGTGGCAGCTCGGGCGCACCCGTCTCCGTCACCCTGCCCGCGAGTCGCGGCACCGTCCAGATTCCAACCTGGAACCTCCTCGCGGCCGACGGTAGACCCATCGAAGACGATGGCGTCGTGCCGGATGTCGATGTCGCCGCCACGGCCGATGCGCTCGCCCAGCAGATCGATCGCCCGCTTCAGACCGCGATCGATCGCATCAGGTAGTGCGCGCGAGGGACGGTCTCTCACTTCGGACGCTCGGGAGCCAAGGCGGGGCGCACGCTCTCCGTTCGTCGATCGGGCCGAGGCGCGAAGCCGCGAGTGAGTTACCGTCCCTTTTCACGCCTGTGATTTCGCAACGATAGCCGCGTGAAGTGACCACGGAGTCACCGTGCCTCTTCAGGGGAGCCAGAAGTCGCGCGGGTAGATCGTGAAGAGCCGGGTCGCTCTGCTCACGGCTGCGTGAAGATAGTCCTGATAGGCGGCGAGCTGCTTGGTATTGCCGATCACGAAGTAGGTGACGTCGCTCGACGGCGGCGCGAGGCCGGGTAGGACCTTGCCGTAGACCGCGGGGATGCGCGCGTAGAGGTCCTTCGCGAGATCGGCGTGCTGGCTCTGCTCGATGATCTTGGTGCGGAACTCGCGCACGAGATCGGGCGGGATGCCATCGACGAGGTTGGCCGCCATCGCCGCTGCGCGTTGCTCGTAGCCCTTGGCGATGCGCGAATCGAAGGCCTTGGCGACCGCATAGCGCACGATGTTCGGATCGGGCTTCTCGTGCTGGAGCACGTCGACGACGTAGCGCAGGGTCTGCGGCAGGAGCGGACAACGCTCGGCGTAGTACTCGAGCTCGCCGGTCTCGACGAACGGGTGGACGCCATTGGAGTACGCGAGGCCCGCGGCCCACGTCTTCATGAACAGAGAGTGTGCACCGTGACCGGTGTAGAGGTTCGAGGTGAGATATTCGAGGATCTTTCCGGGTTTGTCATCGGCGAAGGCGGTGGCCTTCGCGGTGTTGAGAAACACGCCGCTCGAGGTCGAGGGTGCGTAGAGACCGACGAACAAGGGCTGGTGCGCGGGGAGCTTGGTGCGTGCGGCGAGACGCGCACGGAGGCCACCCTTCGGAGCCGCGCCGATCGGCTTGTCGGGGTTGTCGGGCGCTGGCGTGGTCGGAATCGTGTCGACGAGCGCTTTGATGTCGGCGGCGATCGCCTGCTGGTTTGCGGTCGATGCGGTCTCGACGATGCGCGCACGCTCGGCGCGCACGATATGCGAGCGCAGGGTCTCGAGCTTCGCGAGCGCGGCGGGCGCACCGAACGCGAGGTCCTTCGCCATCTGATGGCACAGGAAGCCCCAGTCTGCGGCGAGCGTGTCATCGGAAAGATCGGCGAGCAGCGTGGCGAGGTCACTGCCGGCATCGCGCGCGATCGCCTGGGCCTTCGGCGACAGGGACTTCGCGATCGCCGCTTGGGTGGGATCGGTGGCGAGTTGCTTGGCGAGGGCGGCGAGCACGGCGCGGTTGCCTTTGCTGGTCGCGAGCGTGGAGAGGAACATCACGGCTTCTTTCTGGACGACCGGATCGCGCGGATCTTCGAACATCCAGCGCAGCCGATGGAGATCGAAGATCTTCGTCAAGAACGAGCCGGTGTGGGCCTGGAGCGCATCCTGGAGGAACCAGGCATCGCGCGGATCCCAGATCCAGCTCTCCTCGCCCTGGGTCATGCGCGCGCGCGCGGTCGCGAGGGATTGCGCGACGATGTCACGCAGCCGCGGCAAGTTCTCGATCCGCCAATCGGGTGCAGTCAGCACGCGTGCGATCCAGGCGAGCGCCGCTCGGGTCTCGGTCGCGCCGAGACCCGAGCCCGAGAAGGCAAGCTCGGGGCGCTGCGTGCGTCGAGGTTGCTTCGGATCGGTCGTATTGCCGATGTACCTGACGTCGAGGCTCAGCACTTCCTTGCGCAGCCGCTCCTTCATCTCGGCCGAGCTGATCGGCCCTGCTATTTCGATGACACCCGCGGTCGACAGCAGCTCGGGCAAGCCAGCGAGCAGCCACAGATCGGCGGGCGCGACGGTCTTCGCGAGATCGAACGACAGGGCAAGGTGTGCGCTCTGCATCGAATCGAATGTCGCAGTGAACGTGCGGACCGTCCCGAGCTCGCCGGTCTCGTATTTCAGGCCGTCGTCGAGCGTCATCGGCGGGCTCGCGACCAGCGGCGGCAGCTCGGTCGCGGATTGCGCCTCGAGCTCGGCGGTCGCCTTGTCGTAGTCGAGCTGATATCGCGCGAGCGTCGCCGCAGCGTCGGCGGTCTTGTAGTGCGCTTGCAGCCGCCGGAGCTCGTCGGTGTTGCGCTGCATGCGTTCGTCGTCGAGCTGCTTGCGCAGCGCGAGGCTCGGCTTCGCGGCGACGCCGTACGGTGCCTCGAGCAGACCCCACTGTTTGATCCGATCGCGCCACGGGTTGCCGCCCGCTGCGAGCAGCTTGTCGATCGCGGCGAGCGCGGGGCGGTCGGTCAGCGATTTTGCGAACGCAGGCATCTTGCCTATATCGTAGAGATGGAAGAACCAGTCCGCTTCCGTACCGCGAATGCCGAAGCCCGGCGGTGAATCGAGGAACTTCGCGAGGCGACGGCGCTGCGCGATCACCCGGCTCGCGACATCGCGATCGAATGCGACGAGCTCGGGGTCATTGGCCGGCAGCTTCGCGATGTGATCGAGCTCGGCCAGGATCAACGCGCGGACCTCACCAAGCGTCGGCTCGTCGAGCTTGTCGGCCCTCACGCCTTCGAGCTCGAGCATCACGGGCTCGCTCGAGCTCGTCACGTGAAGTGCCCCGCCGTCACCGAGTACATGTCCCGAGACCGTGCTCGCGCCGAGCTCCATCACGCGAGTCTTCGAATCGATCAGCTTCTTGTAGAGCGGCGTCGATTCATCACTCGCGAGCGCGTCGACGAAGAGACCGCGGAGCGCGAGCTCGGTCGAATCGAGAACGTGCGTCGCCGGCCACATGAACATCATCGGGCCCGGATTTGCGGTCTCGGCGTACGGATATGCGACGATCTTCAGCGTGCCCGGCGCAGCGGGGTTCGGCTTCGGTAGCTGCGCATCGATGTGCGGCTTGAGAATGTGGCGCGCCTGGCCGTCGAGGATTTTCGCAGTGTGATCGAGCACGCTCGCGAGCGGCATCGACGACGGATACGCGCCGATCATGCCCATGTTCGCGAGCTGGTAGGTGACGTCGTGAAACGCGCGAATATCTTCCGGCGTCATCGTGCGGATCGCCGCGGGTAACCCACCCGATTCGAACGACAGCGGATGGTGCTCGCCGTAGGTGAGCTGGTGCGCCGTGCGCCACAGAATCGCCTCGGGGTCCTCGTACGCGCGCACCATCTCGTTGTAGACGGTGCCTTTCTCCTCGAGATGCAGCGTGCCGTTGTCGGCCTTGGCGACGCCGAAGTTACGGACCTCGCGGCGGATCTCTTCGTCGGTGTAATCGGGCGCGAGCAGCGCGTCGAGATGATTCTCGAACACCGACCAATACACGTCGGGACCTGCCACCGTGTGAAAGTGATACGCGGTGTGCCACTGCTCGGTGAACGCCGAGCTCTCGGCGAGCGCCATCGCTTCGGACGAGCCGAGCCGGCGACCGCGCGCACCTTTGCCGAGCAACAAGTGTTCCTGGGTGTGCGGCTCGCCCTGATCGCTCGTCGGATAGGTCTTCACCCAGATGTAGCCCTGCGGCGCGCTCTCGATCCGGAGGTAATCGAGCTGGAACCCGGTCTTTTCGTGGACGAGCTTCGCGCCGATCGGGTGATCCGCATCGTCGAGATAGAGCGCTGCGACCTTGAAGCCGCGAACGGTCGTGCCCTCGCGCAGCTGGTCGAGCTCCGCAGTATTTTCGGGTGCCACAGCCGAGCTCGTCGTCGCGGGTGGCGTCTCGAGATGCACCGGCTTGGCAGGTGACGAGCATGCGACGAGGACCGAAGCAACGACGAGGCAACGCATGCCCCGGACTCTACGCCGCTAGACGAGCGTGAGGTGGAGATCGAGGAGCTCGAGCACCTGCGGCTACGTGACGATGATGTCCTGAAACACGCGCGCCGGCAGGCGCAGCGCGACCGAGCTGCCGTTGCGTTCTCTGGGTCACCCACTCGAACGTCGATGCATCTCCGTCCGATCCGCGCGCTGGTTGATTCACTCGATCCGTGAGGCCCGGTCTTCGCACTCGCGATCGCGAGCGTGGCCTCGTCGCCGGTCGTGCCGAGCAACGACGTATCGGCTTCCTTTGCGCGCACGCACAACGCACGCTGCGGAGTCATCCGCGTGAAACGCGTGGCGTGTGGAGAGACTGCAGCACGAGCCGCGTGTAGAGCTAAATTAGCTCCATCGAGCCGCTGATATTGGCGAGCACGACGAGCGACCTACGCACGAGTCGCGGCGGGGCCGCGCCAGCAGCGACCCGCCGTGCCGTGCGGAGCGCTTCACCGCCGCCGCGGGATCAGCGCGAAGCTCTTGCGCTGCAGCATTTCGAACCGGCTCGCAGCTTTGTCGAAATCACGCCACCCTGCGAGCTCGGGCACATCGAACGACGTGAACACGCGGCACTCCGGGGCGATCTGGCCCGAAGCGGACCCAAAATTAGGCTGTTTGCCCCTGGTCAGGCGCGAGCGCCTGCTACGCCCGGGCCCTTGACCAATGCTCTCGGCGGCCCCATATTGTAGGCCGTTCTTTCAAAATTTGGGGGCGTATCGGATTCGACGAGGATGTTGACGTTCTGATTGCGCGTCGTGGCGCCCAAGGCCACGTAAAAATGGGCAAAAAACGCAACTGCGAACGATAACGCTGTTGCTCTCGCTGCCTAACTAAAATTAGGTAACGACGGGACTCGCAGCTTCCGCCTGTAGCCGCGAAGTACCGACACAATCAGGCTGGATCTCTCGAGGCGCCGGCGGCGAGAGATCGAGAAAAGTTGGCTTGTCGAGCACGTAGACTGGTCGTCGCCGGCGTGCACGAGACCCTTAAACGACGTACCTACACGCGTAGAAGTCAGTCCTGACGCATCTTCGGACCCGGGTTCGACTCCCGGCGCCTCCACCATTTCTGCAGCTATTGCACGGTCGTACCGGTCGCATCGGTCGTCGTGCAGCTGGCGGCCGGCGTGAGCGCTGTATTCGGCGCGGAGGATCGGCGGCGACGCTATAGCTCCCACTCAGACCCGTCGATCGTGATCGCCCGCGCGTGGCGTCTGCGTACTTTTCGAACCGGCGACAACGCTCGGTGCCTGTGTCGTCCGCACAAATTGTGAGGGAGATGACGGGCCGGTGCTTTGTTGGTGGGAAGCGCAGCTGCGCTACTGGATAGCGCGATTTCGCTACTCCCCGAACCATCGTGCGTCGCACACGCCGAGACCGCCGCCGCCAACAACAAGAAGCGGACGAACGAAACTCTTCCAGTCTTTGCTTCTCGTCCGAGCTCGATCCGTGTGACGTACGCACGTGCTGATTCCTGGGCTCGCCGCGCTGATCGATCCACTCTCGGTCGCGGAGCTGCGCGAATACCTCGCACGCGACGAGCCGTTCGTCGTACATGGCAGAAGCGACCTATTTGACATTCCACTGCTCGCCTCGCTCGAGGCGCTGCTCGGCGCCTGGCCCGATCAGATAGCGGCGCATCTCCCGGATGTCGCCGACGAGGCATCCTCGATCAGCGTGTCGCCGCACGACGCGCGCAAGATGTTCGCGAGTGGCATGGCGCTCCGCTTCGACGAGGTCGAGCGCTACGCGCCAGCGCTTGTACCCTGGCTCGATGCGATCCGCGGCGAGCTCGGTCTCTCGGCGCTGACCCAGCAGCGGTGTCTGGTCTACGCGACGCCCGCCGGCAACGGCAGCGCGCCGCACTTCGATCAGAACGTGAACTTCGTGCTGCATCTTCACGGCACCAAGACGTGGTGGCTCGCGCCGAACGTAAATGTGGATCGGCCGATGACCCGGCACACGATCGGGCAGCCGGTCGATCCCGAGCTCGCGTCGTACGCGATGATGCCGATGCCCACCGAGATGCCCGCGGATCGCACCGAGGTCGTGCTCCAGCCCGGCACGCTGCTGTGCGTGCCGCGCGGCAGCTGGCACATGACGTACGCGTCGACCGATGCGCTCTCGCTGAACTTCACGTTCAGCCCGCCGACCTGGATCGACGTGTTCAGCGCGGCGCTGCGCAGTCGCCTCGCGATGGCGAGCGAGTGGCGCGCGACTGCCGAGCCACGGTCGGTCGAGACGCTCGCAGCATTACTCGCCGAGCTGGTCGCCGATGCGAAGGATTGGAACGCGATCGACATCCTCGCCGCGACCGAAGCCGCGGATCATTGACAGCGCTCCGAAGATCGACGGCGCACTCACGACGCAGGGTAGCGAACGACTCTCAACGACAAACGTAAAACGTGCCGATCATCGACCCGCTCTGTCTCACGAGTTCCTCATAAGTGTGCATTGCAGTTTAAAATGACCCACTCTGAAACAAGGTGGAGAAGTCGTTGGCCGATGTCACCGACGCGAGCACCGCGACGCCGAGCTGTTCCTCGATCGACTTCAACATCGAGCTATGGGTGAACGTCATCGCCGACGGACCCGTCTTGATGTGCGGGCTGAACGCGAGGAACGGGATGGTCGTATTGTTGCTGCCCTCGTCCCAGATCAAGTAGACGACCGAGTCGTGCGTGCTCGCATACGTCAGGATCGCGGGAAGCTCGGCCGAGAGCCACGTGTCACCCGCAGCGATGTTGGCGGCGACCGCGGTCCCCGACGGGCACCCAAACGCACCGTGCATGTCGTGGCAGAGGTTCGGCGTGATGAACACGAACGGAGGCATCGTCCCGCCGGCGAGGTCGGCCGCGAGAGCGCTGTACGGCTTGTGGTGCGCCGCACAGTACGCATTCGATGCACTCGGCGTCGCACCCGCGACATCCTGGAAGAACACGAAAGGATCGTGTTTCGCCGCGTAGAACGTCCCCGTGATGCTCGCGACCGGACAGGTCCCTGCGGTGATGCCTTCTTGATAGCTCATCCAGCCGAGGTTCGCGGTCTTGAGTTGGGTCACGAGGTGTGCGGTGCTGGTCGTGCTGTTCGCGGCGCTCGGATCAGCGTCCGTCAGGAACGTGCGATCCGAGAACGCGTTCGTGCCGGCTTCCATCCACACGTAGTGGGGCTCGCTCGGAATTGCCGATGGCAGCTCGTCGCTGAACGCTGTCGCCGAGGCCGCCTCCGCCATCAACGTGTTGTTGATGTACGGGGCGCTGGGGTTCCCGTAGATCGCCGACGCCGACTCGTTCTCCATCGGGATGACAAAGATCGTCCGTCCGGTCGTGACCACGGCGCCGTCGGAGCCCGACGCTCCGTCGGTGTGATGGGCGCCATCGCCGCCGCCCTGGTTGGCGTCGTTGGTCGCATTCTGGTTGGAAGAGCCACACGCGGCGAGGGCCGCCACGAGACAAATCGAATGCTTCATCGGGCCCGACCAAACCACGCCCGACGATCCTCCAGCAATCGAAATCGATGGGTCGTCAAACGATCGACTCGATCGTTAATAATTTATTGGTGCGAGCGCTGACAGATGAGAGTTAGTGACTATCTGCCTCGTTCACGATCGTGAGATGAGAGCCCCAGCACGAGGCGGAATCGTCGACGAACCGTGTGAATCGGAGCATGAGAGCGATCGGATTCTAAGAATCCTCACCGCGCGAACGGCTGGTTGGTGTCAGTAGTATGACACTTGCGTTAGCACCTATCGTTCTTGTGATGTACCAAGCCCGGTCCTGCTTGCTCGTCGCGAGCCTGGTCTCCGCGTGTGGAGCGCCGGCGAATCGCGATCCGATGACGTTTCTCGATGCAGCCGTACCCGGCGATGGCGGGCCCCTCGTGGGCGACGGCGGAATCGACGGTGGAACTCCGGTCGGAGCGCCGATGAGCTGTCCGGGGCCCGGAACACCGAAGCCCGATAACGGCTCGTGCGGTAATGAGAGATGGGACGTCAAGACGGGAAGCGACTCGCAGGCCGGATCGGTGAGCCTCGCACCTCAGCCCAACACGATCGCCGCACTCGTCGCCTTGCCAGCGACTGGTGCAGGTACGAGCCGCGAGGCGCCCACCGAGACGACGGTATGGGAGCTCAAGAACGTCACGTTGACGGAACTCAAGGCCGAGACCGACACCGACTATCACATGGTGTTGTCCGACGGCTCGAAGACGCTCATCGCAGAGATCCCTTCGCCGAAGTGCGGGGCTCCGAGCGTGTGGAAGTGCTTCATGTCGCGGGCCCGCTCGGAGGTCGACGCGCATTACGCGGTGAGCACGTCGCCGAGCTATCCGGCGGCGACGATCACCGTTCGCGGTGTCGGCTTTTTCGATTTCATCCACGGCCAGAACGGCGTCGCTGCGAACGGGATCGAGCTCCATCCCATCCTCGAGTTGTGTTTTGGTAAAGACTGCACGCCGTCGTAGCCCTCCGGTCTGGTGCCTTTCGTGATGTTCGATGCTCGCTTGTTCGAGGTGGCGATCCTCGTGGGTTGCATCAGCGCGACGAGTTGCAAGAGCTGTCACGAGCGCAATGACGCAGACGTCGATCGCGAAGTTGACGAAGACAACGACCCCGAGGAACAAGACGACAACCGCGACAACTTCTGGCGAGTCCAGATCGCGGTCGTAGGTCACGGAAACGTCGCTACCCGAGCCACGTTGCTCGACTGCACCTCCGACGGTGCGCACACCTGGGGCGAGTGCGGCCCTCAGCTCGTAAAGTTCAAGGAACGGACGCCACCGCTGCTCCGTGCGACCGGCGCGCCGGGCTGGCACTTCGATCATTGGGAGGCAGTGATCTCGACTCACGCGGGCTCGAATCGACCGCGTGCCGGTCCGATGCCAGACGGTGACGTGTATCTCGATGGCTTCGGATATGCCGACACCGGCGAGCTGGAGACCGTGACCGCGGTCTTCACAGCTGCGCGCTGACAACGGGCACGCGGGTGTGGGGCCCACCATGTGGGCGCGGTTGCAATGGGACACCGCCCCACCGGTGTTGATGGGCGGCTCTGTCGTCGGATCTACCGGGCGCGGTGCTGTCGCGGTTCGGCGTCTACGTCGCGTATGACCTCTACTATCGCGTGACCACACGGCTCCGCGTGAAGGCGCAGGTCTCGTACGGACCACGCGACGGCGCAGCCCACGTCGGTGGCGGGATCGGGACGGCGCTCGCGTTCTCTGGTTAAGTGGCCGTTTTCGCCAGCGGCTTGTGTCGGGTCGTCCAATCTAACGGATGCGCCGACGGTATGAACGGTGACATTTTTCGGCGAGGCATCACTATTTCTCGCGACCGCCCCGGCGACTGTGGCTCACTGCTTCACGATGAAAATCCGTAACGTCCTGATCCTTGCCGCGCTGGCTTTCGCTCCGGCGTGCTCCAAAGACCCCGCCGAGCAGATGGTCTCCATGATGGAAGACATGGGCAAGGCAGCCGAGAGCGCCGGTGCCGACTGCGCGAAGATGGCCGACAACGTCGAGGCCGTCACCAAGAAGTACGATCTCCCGAAGCTCAAGGCGGACGCCGAGAAGATGAAGGGCGACAAGAACCAGTCGGCCGAGATGATGAAGAAGTACGGCGATCGCGTTCAGAAGGCGATGCCGGGCATGATGGCGATGGCCAAGTGCGGCGACGACCCGAAGTTCAAGGCGGTCAGCGAGAAGTTCAAGGGCATGATGTAGTCGGCAGCGACTCCGGTCGTTGGTTTTTTCGTTTACAGGAGCGCGCCGGAGAACGTCAGTGTGTTCTGCACGCGCATCGTGCCGGTCGTCGCCGCGGCCGATTCGCCGATGATCCGGATCTCGATGCCGCCATTCGTGGTGGCGTTCAAGGTCGCATTGGCCACGGCGCTCGTCGAGAGCGTGACGTGGGCCGCGAAGCTATCCGCGCTCGTCGCGAGGATCGCGGTGGTCGGCCCGGTACCGCTCGTCGTGAGATCGACCGAGGCGCCGGTGACCGCGAGCTTGCAGCCCGAGGGCGGCGTGATCGTGACGGTGTAGAACTTGTCGAGCGTCGCCGCCGTCGGCCAGTTGCTCGAGTTGATCGAGCCAGTGCCGGCGGCCGACGTGAGCCCCGTGCTCCGCGCGATCGGACCGACCGTGACGCCCGAGGTGCCTGCGGTGCCGGCCGTCGAGGCCTGCGAGCCGGTCGCGCCAGTGAACGAGTAGGTCACGAGGACACCCGAGTACGGCGTGTTGCAGTTGCCCGTGTTCGAGCCGGATCCGGATCCGGATCCGGTGCCGTCGCTGCACACTCTGACGCCCGCCGTGTTCGTCATGCACACGTAGCCGTCCGGACACGTTGGATCACCATCGCCGCATGCAAACGGCTCGGAGCCAAGCTCCGGCGAGAACGAGCTACACGCAACGAGACAACTTGCGAGGAGGAGGGCGACACGCACGATGCCGGAGCATCGTCGATTCGCGTGACGGTGCGCGCTCTAATGTGAGTGTTTCGCGCGTCACAGAGGCGGCCACGCGCTGGCGATGGTACGGTGGGCGCCCCTTGGACCCTGACGCAGCTGTACTGGACCGCTGGCGTGCGGGAGATCAGGTCGCGGGCCGCGAGCTGTTCGCGCGCTACTTCGATCAGCTCTATCGGTTCTTCGCGAACAAGTGCGAGGAGACTGACGAGTTGATCCAGGCGACGTTCTTTGCGATCGTGAAGTCGGTGGATCGGTTCGAGGGGCGCTCGAGCTTTCGCACGTACCTGTTCGCGATCGCGCGCAACGAGCTCTATCGTTATCTGCGCGAGAGGAAGCGGACCGCAGCGTTCGATCCGGCGCTGTCGTCGATCGCCGAGCTGGCGACCAGCGCCGGCTCGCAGATCGCGCGGAACCAGGAGCAGGAGTGTCTGTTCGCGGCGCTACGAACCCTGCCGGTCGAACAACAGAGCCTCGTCGAGTTGCATTACTGGGAAGAGCTCGATGCGCTCGCTCTGGCCGAGATCTTCGAGCTGTCCGCGACCGCGGTCCGGAAGCGGCTGAGCCGGGCGCGCGCCGCACTTCGCGAGGCGATGGCGGCTCGTGGCGGCGCACCACCGGCCGCCCTCCAGTCCGATGACGCGCTCGAACGCTGGGCCCGAGGTGCCGCGACGATGCCACACATGCCTTGATCACAGCGACTTGCAGAAATTTCGTCACATTCGGGTGGCAGCCGACTCTACCCAGCCCATGCATCCGAGAGTTCTCTCCGTTTCCTTGATCCTGTTGCTCGCGTTGACCGCGTGCGTCGACGAGCTCACCACTTCGTCCGTGACCGCAGAGGTCGTCAACGGAAACAACGATCCGTGCCCGAAGACTGGCTGTGGCACCAACTCGCCGTTCCTGGGCCCGACAGAGTTTCACGAGCTCGAGTCGACCGGAACGTTCGCGAATGCGGAGGGCTTCCGGGTCCTCGGTCTGATCAAGGGCGGGTGGAGCTACATCCCGGACGTCACCGGCGCCGTCCTGAGCGGCAAGTTGTGGGGGATCTCGGTCCTCCAACATCAGGATCTTGTCGGTGCCGAGCTCCAGATCGTAAACGACGTGTCCAAGCAAGTGTTCCGCATCCGGATCGACCGGGTGGTCCAGGCGCAGCAGTACTGGCGGGCGCCGCTCGATACGTTCGAGACCTACGAGTTGTCGTGGCACATCGAGGGACCGGCCACGCACGCCACGGCCGTGTGCAACAATCCACCCGACCGCCTCGATCCGGATGGCAACTTCTACGGCGACGTGATGGAGGCGATCCTGTTCACGGGCGATCGCTACGACGCGACAAAGCTCACGGTCACCGCGACGACGAAGAGGGCATCCGGGACGTGGTTCAATATCGCGTGCGCCGGCAACGTGATGTCAAAGCTGTTCCTCAACCGCCACACCGACGCGAGCCAGACCGCGGCCTTCCCGACCAACCTCGAGCAGCGCCAGGCGATGCTCAAGATGTACACCTCGGATCTTTGCGGCACGGGCCAGGCGTTCACCGTCCAGGGCACGCCGCTCCACTGGGTTAGCTCGGCGGGCTGGTCGAGCATCGCCGGAAACTATCCGAACAAGGAAGCGCTGTGGACGTCACAGGGCGCGTTGTGTCTCGACACCCATCGCCTCAACAAGACGCTCAACGACATGAGCTTGCAGTACAACGCGGCCTGCACGCTCCGCCCGTGTACAACGAGCACCAGCACGCTGACGCTCGCGAACACCAACGCCTATCTCCAGACGTCGAGCCCGGCAACTCCTTAACGCCTGGCACGCAACGTCGCGACCGCATCGAGGCGCGCCGCGATGTCGAGCGGCGGCGCGGCCGCGAGGTGATGACACAGGAACTCGACGTGCTCGAGATCGTACGAGCTCGCCGGATCGTTCGCGGCCTGGTGCGCGAGCGCGAGCCCGAGGGCCACGTCGATCGTGGTCAGCCGTTTCCACCACTGCGCGCCATCGCCGTTCGGCTCGATCGCCGCGAGTTCGCTCGCCGCACCGGCGGCGTCGCCCCGGGCGAGGCGCAAGAACGCATGCGCGCGCACGACGCGGCTGTCGCTATTCGAAGCATCGGGGTCGGCCGCGGCGATCACGCGCGCGGCCATCGTGGCGGCAACCGCGTCGTCGCCAGCGACCAGGGCACGCCAGGTGACCTCGTACGCGCACTCTCGAATCGAAGCGCGCTGCTCGGGATGGAGCGTCGCCATCGCCGTGCAGGGTGGCGCGAGCGCGTCGCGAACGCGTCGCGGATCACTGGCGAGCGAGGCTCGCATGATCTCGGCCTCGAGGGTCGAGGGATGATTCGGTCCGAGCACCGCGATGCGCGACGCTACGAGGCTCGCTCCAATCTGATCGCGCACGACCGGATCATCGACGACGATCATCAAGCCGAGCAGGATGCTCGTGAGCTCGATCGCGGCACCTCCGGTCAGGCCACTAGCCTCGCCGCGCGCGCGTTCGAACCAGCGGCGAGCGGCGACGCGGTCACCAGCGGCGAGCGCGACCGCGCCGATATTGTGATGGAGCAGCGCGCGCGCGAACGCGGCGCGGCTTCCGGCGCGCGTCGTGATCGCTTCGATCAAGGCGAGCCCCTCGGTAGCGCTCTCTGCCGAGGTCGTCGCGATCGCGTAGGCCGCACGCGCGTAGGCTTCGATCGCGAGCGCGTCGTCACCGACCGCGAGCGCGAGACGGGTCGCCTCGGTGAAGTCCCCAGCGCCGCGATCGCGGTCCGAGAGCGAGAGCGCGATCCGACCGCGGGCGACCAGTGCGCGCGCGAGCACCGGTGGGTAGCCGAGGCCGCGGGCCTCGACCATCGCGGCCTGGGCATCGCGCGATGCCTCTTCGGTGCGACCTGCGTCGCGCTCGACGTCGACGCGGCCGATCCGGTCGGCGACGAGCGCGACGCGGGCCGCAATCGCCGTGGGCGGCGGCGCGACCGGCGAGAGCAGCGAATCGTCATCGCCGCACGCGGCGAGCGCCGGGAGGCTACCGACCGCGATCACGATGCCGGAGATCGCGGCAGCATCGGCGTTGGTCGCGAGCTCACCGATCGCCGCGAGCGCGCCGTTGCGTCGCGCGAGGCAGACATCGCGGCGATCGAGCATCGCTTCGGAGATCGTTCCGGCCTGGTGGGCCAGGCATGCGTCGCGCTGGACGTCGATCCACTGCGTCGCGTAGCGATCGAGGCCCTCGACGATGCGCACGCGTGCCTCCGGAGCATAGCCACTCGCGAGCGTCGCGAGGTGGGCGAGCGCACGTCCACGCACCGCCGGTCCCCAGCTCGGCGCGATCAATGCGGCGCCATTTTCACACGGCGGTGCCGCGCGCCGCGCACGCCCGATCGCGAACGCGGCGACGATCGCGACCACGGCCGTCGAACTGCCAGCGATCAGCGCGCGTTGTCGCCACTTCGCGGCCGGCGTGAGAGCGAGTGCACGCACCAGCTCGGCCATCCCAGCGTAGCGGTCGCCCGTGTCGCGCGCCGAGCCGCGCGCGAGGATCGGGACGAGCCACTTCGGGACCGGCCCCCGCGACCGCAACGCCTCTTCGAGCGCGACACACAACCCGTACTGATCGACCGCGGGAGTCAGCGCGAGGCCATCCCGCTGCTCGGGCGCCATGTACCGCGGCGTCCCGGCGATCGTCGGGGCGCTGGTGTCCTCGATGCCGTGCGCGAGCCCGAAGTCGAGCACGCGTACGCGGTCGTCGGCGCCGAGGATCGCGTTGTCGGCCTTGAAGTCGCGGTGAATGAGGCCGGCCTGATGAGCAGCCGCGAGCCCCTCGCCCGCCTGACGATACGCACGCAGCAGCTCGGTGACGCTCGCGGTCGCGGCAAACTCGCGGAGCGTGCGGCCCTTGACCAGCTCCATCACGAGGAACACGCCTTCGGCCGCCTCGAGGACGTCGAAGATCGGCACGACGTTCGGATGGCTCAACCGGGCCAGTGCTCGCCCTTCGTCGAGGACTTGGGCGCGCGTGCGCGCATCCCCCGAAGAGGCGAGCTTGAGTGCGACGCCACGCCCGAGCTCGGGGTCCCACGCGGACCACACCACCCCCATGCCCCCCGCACCAGCGCGTTCGATCATCCGGTACCGGCCGATCGTGTGCGCGGTCGCTTCGCCGAACAACCCGGCCTCGGCACGGGCGCGCGCGATGCCACGCGCGATCGGATCGACGTCGCCGGCCGCCGCGACGATCACGCGCACGATCTCAGCGGCCCCAGCGCCCTCGGCCTCGCGATCGCCTTCCGCGGGTTCGGCGCGCGGCCGGAACGGGACGGTGGGGGCTAATGGATCGGCCATCGGGCGTGCGCTTCACGTATCGCACGAAAGTTTGTTGGTTACGTCTCGCATCCAGCTCGCTCTATCTGGTCGATGAAAACGATCCGCTTCGAATCACCTGCAGCCGTCTCCGGACGGTTACCCGGTCTCCTGTCGCTGTTATTGCTGTCGCCCCTCGTCGGCTGCCTCGACCCGGGCGCCGAACCCGACCAGTCGAGCATCGAATCCGCGCTGAGCGACTCCGGCATCCTCGCGACCGTGCCCGGCATCGCGACCCCGGCGGGCTATGGCAACTACTGCTCCGTCACCGACCCGACCAACGGCGGCTGGGCACTCACCGCGCTCGCAAGTGGCGATTCGTGCGCGTCGCTCGCCACGAGCGTTGGTCCGAACACGATCGTGCGTCACGCCGGGTTATGGTCGATTCGCGGCAACAACAACGTCATGGTGCGCTGTGACGGAGGGATCGTGCACTACGGCCGCGCGACGGGCAGCGCCGCGATCAGCTGGATCTTCGGTCTCGTCAACAGCTCGAACCACAACTGCGTTTTCACCGTGTCGCCGACCCAGATCGCGGCGTTCGGCATGCCGTACCCGCTGGGGACGACGGTCACGCGGACCTCCGTCTTCGGCAACTACCTGTTCGGCGCCGATCCGCAGCATCCGTGGAACGCTGCCGACTTCGGCCACACCGGGGCCGACGCCTGTCAGATCGACCGCACCGGTACGTTGATGAGTACCTGCGCCGCGCCGCAGACCTCGCTCGGAAACCCGTACATCGCCGTCGAGGGCGCGTACGACTGGAGCATGCGGCAGGACACGCCGGTGCTCGCGGTCGCGGACGGCATCGTCCGCGCAGCGTACGGTCGGTCGGTCGCGGCGTTCGGATGCACGCAGTCGATCCCGGGAAGCGCACAGCAGGAGCTGTTCCTCGAGACCCAGGTCGGCAGTGGTCAGTACGCGGAGCACTTCGTCGCCGCGTACCACCACATGAACGAGCACCCCAACATCGGCGACCTGAGCATCGCACTCAACGTCGCGATCTGGGGAGGTCGTCCGACGGCACCCGCGGGCACAAGCGTCAAGAAGGGTGACGTCATCGGCTACATCGGCTCGACCGGCTGCTCGAGCGAGCCGCACCTCGATCTCAGCACGATCCGGCTCACCAACCTGACCGGTGCACGCTCGTACGTGTTCGCGGCGCTGCCAAATGGCACGGCGGGCGTCAACGGCATCCAGGGTGGGTTCGATGCATTCGGCTGGGCCGCGCCCGCGGGCGTCGATCCGATCGCCTACAAGTTCATTGGCCGTGGCCTCCCATACAACGCACCCGCAGGCGTGACCGATGTCGGCACGTTCAGCATCAACCTGTGGGACGCCGTATCGTTCGGCATCCTGCCGCACAACGGCGGTTCGTCCTGGTAGCAGAGCGGTCGACGATTCAGTGGACGCTGCGCGGATCCGCTCCAGTGCCTCGTGGTCAGCTACGATGATGAACGTCCGCGAGCTACGCGAAGCGCTGAGCACGATCCCCGATGCGCCGACCGTGAGCTTCACGGCTGCGATCGAGGACGGCATCGAGCAAGCAGCTGCGTACCTCGCGAGCGATGCCGCGATCGCGGCGATCACCCAGGAGAGCTACTGGCCGAAGTGGGACGGTCCGTGGTGGCAGATGGTCCTGTTGTGGGAGCTCGGCGAGGCCGCCCGGCTCCCGCAGCGCGCCGCACGCGCGATGGTGGATGGTTTGAATGCACTGCCAGTGCATCTCTTTCCGATCCGCGAGAGCGACTGGCCGGGAGGAGTAGAACGCGCGCGCGGGGCTTCGTGCCATTGCGCGCTCGGCTCGATGGATCAGGTGCTCACCGCATGCGGCATCGAGGTCGATAAAGAGTTGCCGTGGGTGCTGCCCTGGTATCTGCGCTACCAGATGAGCGACGGCGGGTTGAACTGCGACGAGACCGCCTATCTCGTCACCGACGAATGTGCGAGCTCGATGGTCGCGACCGTGCCTATCTTCGAGGCGATGTTGCGGCGCGGTCCCAGCGCCTGGCTCGATCGCGGCGCGGCGTTCCTCGTCGAGCGCGCGCTCTATCTCGGCTCGCCGACGCGCCACAATGCCGACGAGCGCGGCGCGGCGGTGGTCTGGCCAGCCTCGATGTTCCCGCGATTCTATCTCTACGACGTGCTGCGGGGCGCGAGCGCACTCGTGCGGTGGGCCGAGCTCGCGCGCCTGCCCCTGCCCGTCCAGGCGCTCGCGATCTTGGAAAAGCTGCCGCGCGATCCAGTCATGCGCGTCGCGCGCACGGTGCCGGCGATGGGCACGTGGCGCGACCACGCCGGGACCTGGCAGCGCGAGCAGAGCACCGGCACGTTCCCGTTGCTCGCGGCGGTGAGCGAGCTCGGCGAGCCGTCCGCGCGGCTGACCGCGGAGTGGCAGCGCACGCGGCGCGCGGTGATCGCGCTGATCGACGCGAACCTCGTGACCGACTGAGCTACTTGGCGAGCTCCTTCCACGCCGCGTGCGCCTTCGCGTACGGTCCGTTGAATGGTGGCGGCGCACCGACCGGTCCCAGCACGTAGTCCGCGCGGCGGTTCGCGCGCTCGTCGGTGTTGTCCGGTGTGGTGACCTTGGGGACGTCCTCGCCATACCCCGCGAACGCGATCGGCAACGCGATGCCCTGCTTGCGAAAGTAGGCCGCGATCGCGCGCGCGCGCTCGAGCGAGAGCGTGCGGTTCTTGGCGCCAGGCCCGATGGTATCGGTGTGACCCGCGACGTAGAGCTTCACCTTCACGAACCTCTCCGACTTCTTCACGACGTCGTTGATCTTCGCGATGCTGGCCGCGAGCTTCACTTCTTCAGACGGTTCGATCACCGCGCTATCCGAGGCAAAGCTCACGTCCTCGTGGTCGATGCTGACCGACCACGGCACGAGCTCGACATCACTGATGCCGGCATCCGCCGATTCGGCGTGCAGCTTCAGCATCATCACGCGCGCTGCTGCCGGCTGGGTCCACGTGATCGCGACCCACGTGTTCGGCGCCTCCTTCGCGTACGTCGCGCTGCCCTTGCCGAGCTCGCTGCCGTCCTCCCCGATCACCGTGAGCGATGCACGGCCGGCGGGTCGCGACATCGTGAACCGGAGCTCGTGCTTGACGAGATCGAGGTGCTCGGCGTCGTAGCCGACCGCGAGCGGTGGGCGGACGAGGGTGGTGATCTCGAACGTGTTGACCCAGCGCTCTCCGCTCTCGGGTTGTGCCGAGATCGAGCCCTTGTAGGTCGCGGATCCTGCGGTGCCGTCGCCGACCGAGAGCGTCACCGCCTGGTCCTTCGCGAGCGCGGCCTGCTTCAGCGTGAACTGCTTGCCATCGCCACGCTCGAGCTCGATCCGAACATCCCTGACCTTGACCGCCGCGGTGATCCGGATCTGCGGCTTTTGACCGAGCGAGACCTCGGGTCGGACCTGGTAGCTCACCGGCTGCGCACGGGCGACGTGTGTGACGAGTGCGAGGACGAACAAGATCGCGAAGCGCATCTCCGAACATCCTAACGTCACTGTGGCGGCGACGCTCGTGTGCGATGCCGACGTACGCGAATGGTAGCGGCGACTTGGCGGCGACCACCGCGGCACACCGGCTGCACCGGTGATCGCTACGATGAACACGTATCCGCGTGCTGCGACGCTCGAGATGCCGAACGACGTCCTCGACGATCTGCGGACACGTGCCTCGGTGGACGAGCGGCGGGTGACCGCGAAGATGCACGCGTTACCATCGGAGGGGCCACCCGCGGGTCTGTCCCGCCTCGGGTCCGAAGGTGAGGAAGAGTCCGACCGTGCGGCGACCGTCCCGGCGCCGCTCGCGGTCGCGCTCCGTCCGGCCCGGCCCACCGCTCCGCCGACCGTCAGCGGTCACGTACCGCAGCGCAGCTTCAAGCGCGCGATCGTGATCGGCGCGAGCTTCGCGATCACGCTCGCGATCGGCCTCGCGATCGCGCTCTAGAGGTTCGCGTTGATAAACCCGGATCGACTGCGCCCGACCACGATCGCCGCGGTCGAGGCCGTCGACGTAGAGCCGTGCCGTGCCGGTCCACGCGAGCGTGATCGTCTCGGCCTTCACGGTGCCCCCGATCATGACCCAATCGCCGGTGCCATTCGCACGAAAGCTGCCGGCTTCTGGACCGCCGACGCAGACTTCGCCGGCGCGCAGCGCGGCCTCGATCGCAGGTGGTGGCCTGCGCATGACCGTGATGATCGTCGGAACCGCCGACGGCGCTCGGCATGATAACGGCTGGCAGCACGCTGACAACCTAGCAACCACGAACGATAATGATCCGGCCGGCAGCCCACGCGCGGTGCCGACTGGCGAGTGCCAGTCGTACACGCTTCCGGCCATCACGGGCGTGTGGTTCGGCTCGCAGGCGTGCCGCGCGTGGCTTCGCCGCAAGAGTACGAAGCGTGGGTCGACCAGATCGTCGTCGATATCAAGCGCATCGGCTGCGTCGATTAATTCGGTTCGCGCACGATATTGAAGTCGCTCCACGCGCCCACGTAATCGAGCGGCGCCGGCTTGCCATGGAGGTCTCGCTGGACCGCGGTACCGTTGCCGAGGTAGTGAGCTCCGGCGAGGTCGAACGACCGCCACGGCGTCGGCACCAGGTCGACGAAGCCATCTCTCGCCTTGACCCGCACCGCGAAGGTATTCTCGTCGTACGGATCACCGGGCGTGCTCGAGACCAGGCCTCCTGGTTCCGAGCTCCAGCCTGCGGGCAGCAGGCCGATCGCGAGCAGCAGCGTGTTGTCGGCGTCGACGATCGCGATGTGACCGGTACCGGGCCCCACGCTGACCGTCTCGGTGGTCACCGTCACGGTCGTGCCGGTCGCGATCGGTAGCGCGACCTCGGGCGGTAACATCATCACGTACGAGTGACGCTGCTCGGCATTGTCCTCGACGGCGAGGCTCCACTTGACCTCGTTGCCCGCAGCCTCCGAGGTGAGGTCGCGGACCTTGCCCTTCAACGCCGGATCATCGACGTGCTGGATCGGAAACACCGCCCAGCCATCGATCTTGGTGTCGGTCGTGGTGACCCCGCCGCCGGTTCCCTGGATCACGGTCCGTGGTGCATGCGCAGAGCACGCCACGCCAAACGTCAACAACAGTGCGCGCATCTCGGCTCGATCGTAGCGCGATTCCGGATCACCACGATCCATCTGATCAGTATCGCGGTGATCTCAAATACTGGACGTAGATCGCGGACCTAGGCAGGCTCTGTCGAGCTTGATGCAGTTCCATGAGGGTCTCGCAGCGCCAGCGCCAGCGCGCTGCGTGCCATGTTTGAAGTTGTTCGCCGACACGTTGTACGTCGACGACGGGACCAAACACGGCGACGAGGTCAAGACGGCGATGATTCGCCTCGACTTCTCGTACGACGGTCGCCGCGTGCGGTCGCGCAATCCGAACAACGCCGGCCGCGACCGCGCTGCCGAGTTGCAAGCGGTGCGCGTGCTCGAAGGCCTCGGCGCCCTCGAGCTCGAGAGCCTCGACGATTGCGCGGTCACGCCGGGTGCACCGATCGACTACGTGCTCGCGGTCGATGGTGATGCGAGCTTGCTGTGCGGCTTTGCGATCCACGCCCTGCCCCAGCTCCGCGCGATGGGCTGGGACGTGTTCATCGATCCCGAATATCCGTGGCAGGTCGTGGCGAACGAGGCCGCGATGTACGTGTCGGCCGAAGCCGAGCCCGAGCGTCCGGACTGGTTTGGTCTCGAGCTCGGCATCGAGATCGATGGCCAGCGCGTCAACCTCCTGCCCGCGCTGCTCTCGTTGCTCGACGGCGCCGGCGACCTCAGCTCGTTGACCCGGTCGTCGCGGCGCTGCATCGCGATCCGCGTCGACGAGAAGCGCTGGCTGCCGGTCCCGCCGGCGCAGCTCAAGGTGCTCGGCAAGGTCCTGCTCGAGATGTATCGCGGAGGTCAGGGCAAGCTGAAGGTCCCGGCGATGCGCGCGCCGCTGATCGCGGAGCTCTGTGACTCGTTGCACGATGGCTCGCGTCCGCTGCGCTGGATCGGTGACGTCACGATTCGCGACCAGGCCTATGCGATGGCCTCCGGGCCGTGTCTCGCGACCGAGCTTCCGGATGGCCTGCGCGCCGACCTCCGGCCGTATCAGCGCGATGGCATCGCGTGGCTCCAGCACCTGCGCGAGCACGGCGTCGGTGGCGTGCTCGCCGACGACATGGGTCTCGGTAAGACCCTGCAGACGATCGGCCACATCCTGCTCGAGAAGCAGCACGGTCGGCTCGATCGGCCCGCGTTGATCGTAACGCTCACGAGTCTGATCGGCAACTGGAAGCGCGAGATCGAGAAGTTCGCACCGAGCCTTCGCGTCGCGATCCATCACGGTCCGGATCGCCACGCCCAGGTCGCCACACTCGGCACCTACGATGTCGTGATCACGAATTACCCGCTGGTCGCGCGCGATCGCGAGACTCTCGCGGCGATCCCGTTGCACCTGCTCGTGCTCGACGAGGCGCATGCGGTCAAGAACCACGACGCGCAGGCCGCCGAAGCGATCCGCACGCTCGATGCGCGCCACAAGGTTTGCCTCTCGGGCACCCCGATCGAGAATCACCTCGGCGAGCTGTGGTCGCTGTTCGATTTCTTGAACCCGGGCCTGCTCGGCCACCGCGACGAATTTACGGTCCAGTTTCGTCAGCCGATCGAAGATCGCGGCGATAAAATCCGGCTCGATGCGCTGCGTGAGCGCGTGCGACCGTTCATCTTGCGCCGCACGAAAGATGCGGTCGCGAAGGATCTACCGCCGAAGACCCTGCTCATCAACGCGATCGAGCTCACCGGCGCGCAACGCGAGCTCTACGAGAGCATTCGCGTCGCGGCGCATGCCGATGTCCGCGCCCAGATCAAGCAGCGCGGGCTCGCGGGCTCGACGATCGCGATCCTCGACGCGCTCCTCAAGCTGCGCCAGGTCTGCTGCGATCCGCGGCTCGTCACGAGCGAAGCGGCGCGCGATGTCCAGGGCAGCGCGAAGCTCCAGGTCCTACTCGATCTGGTCGACACCCAGCTCGCGAACGGGCAGCGCATCCTCATCTTCTCGCAGTTCGCTCGGATGCTCGGCCTGATCTCCGAAGGCCTGCTCGCGAAGGGCATCGGCCACGTGACGCTCACGGGCTCGACGCCGGATCGCCAGAAACCGATCGACGCGTTCCAGAACGGACGCAGCGACGTGTTCTTGATCTCGCTCAAGGCCGGTGGCGCCGGCCTCAACCTGACCGGTGCCGATACCGTCATCCACTACGACCCGTGGTGGAACCCGGCGGCACAGGCACAGGCGACAGATCGCGCTCACCGGATCGGCCAGACCAAGCCGGTGTTCGTGCACGACCTCATCGTCGCCGGTTCGGTTGAAGAGCGGATGCTCGGCCTGCAGAAGCACAAGCGTGCGCTCGCGAACGCGATCCTCGCCGACCACGCCGGCAGCTCG
>Ga0123338_10000373_pt1 | contig 46631 bp, 33 predicted proteins | sample grotaG_FD_89793 | JGI IMG/M metagenome (GOLD analysis project Ga0123338, IMG submission 89793) | Glacier valley bacterial and archeal communities from Borup Fiord, Nunavut, Canada, to study Microbial Dark Matter (Phase II) -... | ecosystem: Environmental > Aquatic > Freshwater > Ice > Glacier ... | reverse complement strand
GGCCCGTGAAAATATGCAAGGGCGGCAAGCAGCCGCTTGAATCCCGGATCACCGGAAGTTCCTTCGTACCGGATGCCCAGACGCTGCACATCGGCGGATGTGCCGGCAGTTTCCGTAAGTTCTTCGGGTTCCTGTTCTTTTGCAGCAGGCTGCATCCCAGGACGGTACGGGTGAAGTTCACGTTTACTGGTGACCGGATCAGCTTTTCTGTCCGAGGAATTTTTTGACAGTTCGGAAAAACTTTCTGCGATGAGTTTGGGCGGCTCGTCTTCACGGATACTGACTCTGCCCCTGATCAGAAGCACACGATTTTCCTGCAGAAGCTGGGCATATGTCTGAAAAACTTTGGGAAAAACAATAACCTCATATCCGCCAAGGAGATCCTCCATCTGAAGGAACGCCATAAGCTCCTGCTTCTTGGTTGTCTTTGTCGTACGTGAAAGAAGAAGACCGGCCATGGTAACCTGGTCCTGATCAATAAGCACACGTTCAGATATAACCTCTTCTTCGCCGGAAGCCGAAACAAAAGCGGAACTGTCCGTATTTGTCGAGTAAGCTATTGAACTTTTGTATTCTTCAAGCGGATGACCTGAGACATAGAGGCCCAGAACTTCCTTCTCTTTTGAGAGCTTCTCAGATACACTGAACTCGTCCGTTCCCGGATACATCGGCTCAGAAAGGGTTATATCCTCTTCGCCGGATGTCATTCCGAAAAGAGAAATCTGCCCTTCCATCATATTTCTCTTCGAAGAAGCCAATTGTGCGTAGAACGGGTCCACCACAGCCAGAAGCTGTGAACGGGGAATGCTGAAAGCATCTAGTGCAGAGGCTAAAACCAGACTTTCAATCATCTTGCGGTTCATGTCATATTTAAACATTCTGCGCAGGAAGTCCCCAAAAGAAGTAAACGGTCCAAACTTTTCCCTTTCGTCTACAAGCAGCGATATTGCGGCTTCCCCAACATTTTTAACAGCCGAAAGCCCTATACGGATACAGGATTCTCCTTCTGTTGTAAACTTTGCCTGACTCATATTGATATCCGGCGCGAGAACATGTATACCCATCTTTTTGCAGCAGCTTACATACCAGGCGGCCTGAGACAGATTTCCTCGAAAACTGTTCAGTATGGCAGCCATAAATTCAGTTGGATAATGGTATTTCAGGTAAGCTGTAAAGTAACCGATCATGGCATAAGCGGCGGCGTGTGATTTGTTGAAAGCATATCCGGCAAACTGAGCTACATCATCAAAGATCTTCTCCGCGGTCCTTTCAGGAACGCCGTGGCGCAAAGCGCCGTCAACGGTTCGTCCAAGTTCATCAATTCCGCCGTGAACAAACATCTGCCGGTACTTTTCCATAATAGCCGGCTTTTTCTTGGACATTGCGCGCCTGACATTGTCGGATTGTCCCATAGAAAACCCGGCCAGATCTCGAACAATCTGCATGACTTGTTCCTGATATACCATACATCCATATGTGACATTAAGAATCGGTTCAAGAAGCGGGTGATCATAATGAATCAGCTTCGGATCGTGCCGCGCCTTCACATAACGCGGTATCTGGTCCATCGGTCCAGGGCGGTAAAGTGAAATGCCGGCAATAATATCTTCTAAGGTTGCCGGGGCAAGTTCCGTCATGAAATTCGTCATCCCTGCACTTTCAAGCTGGAATACCCCTTCCGTGTCCCCGCGCCCTATCATCTCATATACATTATGTTCATCCATCGGTATATGATCATAATCTATCTTTATGCCATGGTTCTGGAGAACCATAGCGGCTGTATCCCTCATAACGGTAAGCGTACGAAGTCCCAGGAAGTCGAACTTCAGAAGTCCGATTGCCTCAACATTATTCTTGTCGAACTGTACGACTACTGAATCGTCATTTTTTGAAAGAGGAGCTATGTCCGTAAGAGGACCGTTTGAAATAACAACGCCGGCGGCATGCGTTGAAGCATGCCGGGGCATCCCTTCAAAGAGAATAGCGGTATCAATTACGCTGGCAGCCTGAGGATTATTGGTATATGCATTTTTCAGGTCGGGAGACATCTCGAGCGCCTTGTTGATTGTCATCCCGATTGCAAACGGAATCATCTTGGCGAGACGGTCGCTCTCTGCATAGGGAACTTCAAGTGCTCTGGCCACGTCCCTCACACAGGCGCGGGCTGCCAGTGTACCGAATGTAATAACCTGCGCCACGCGGTCTTCTCCATATTTGGCTGTGACATAATCGATAACTTCCTGACGCCTTTCATAGCAGAAATCAATATCAAAGTCCGGCATACTTACACGCTCACTGTTAAGAAAGCGTTCAAAAATAAGGCCGTACCGCAAAGGGTCAATATTGGTAATGGAAAGTGCATAAGCAACCAGTGATCCGGCGCCTGAACCTCGGCCGGGGCCTACCATAATACCCTGTTCCCTGGCGTATCTGATGAAATCCCACACGATCAGAAAGTAGTCTGTAAAGCCCATCTGGGAAATCACAGAAAGTTCATATGACAGCCGGTCCAGATACTCCTGTGTCTGGAGAGGCTCTCTCATGTCCAAAAGCCGATGCTGAAGACCTTTTTGAGCCAGCGAGGAAAGGAAGCTGTCATGATCCGGATAATCTGGCGGTACATCAAAGGAAGGAAGGTGAGTTACGCCAAAAATGTAGGAAGCATTACAGGCGTTTGCAATGACTGCCGTATTCTCAATAGCCGATGGGATATTGGGAAAAAACATGCGCATTTCAGCTTCGGATTTGATATAAAAATCATCTGTCGGCATACGCATTCTGTCTTTGTCGGAAACATGTTTGCCTGTCTGCATACAAAGCAGCACGTCATGCGCCATGGCATCTTCCTTGCGCATGTAGTGACAGTCATTTGTCGCAACCAGAGGAATCCCGGTCTCCTGGGAGATGCGGATCAGATGTTGATTTACTCTTGCCTGTGCGGGAATTGTATTGCTCTGAATCTCCAGATAGAAGTTCCCCCGTCCGAAAACCCTGTCATACCATAATGCTGTCTGCCGTGCTTCTTCGAATTGGTCTTTCATCAAATTTGACGCAATCTCGCCGGCCAGGCAGGCCGATAATGCGATCAGCCCGCCGCTGTATTTCTCCAACAGTTCACGGTCTATACGGGGCCTGTAGTAAAAGCCGTCGGTAAAACCGGCTGATACAAGACGGTTAAGATTCTTGAGGCCTTCATTGTCCCTGGCAAGTAAAATGAGATGATACGGTTCGCGGTCAGCGGAGCCTTCCTTATTGAAACGTCCTCTGGGAGCTACATAGCATTCACAGCCAATAATCGGATGAATGCCTTCTTCCTTCATGATTCGATAAAAATCCACGGCTCCGTACATAACCCCATGATCCGTTATTGCACAGGATGTCATTCCCAGTTCTTTAAGTCTCTGGGCCAGGGAACGGATGCGGATGGCACCGTCAAGCAGACTATATTCTGTATGCAGATGTAAATGTACAAATCCCTGTGCCGCTCCTGGTTCATTAGCCACACGTCTTCCCCCTAAATCAAATGATCCTGCCGTGCACGGCGACCAACAAATCACGAAGTCTTGCAGCATCCTCAAAATCAAGGTTTTTAGCAGCTGCTTTCATCTCTTTGTCAAGCCTTTTAGCGAGCTTGACTAGCTCCGGCTGAGACAGTCTGGCTGTCTTATTGTCCAAAAGGCTTTCAACGGCATCAGGAGCGATGCCCTCCTCTTTGCTGATTGCTTCAATCGTCTCAAGGACATCCCTTACTTCTTTCTTAATGCTTGTAGGAGTGATGTTGTTCTCCTTATTATATTCCAATTGTATGTCGCGTCTTCTGTTTGTTTCTGATATGGCCGCAAACATTGAATCCGTTACCTTATCGGCATAAAGGACAACCCGTCCGTTCACATTACGCGCTGCCCTTCCGATTATCTGGATCAGGGAGCGTGCTGAACGCAGGAACCCTTCTTTATCCGCATCAAGAATCATGATCAGAGACACTTCCGGAAGATCGAGCCCTTCACGCAAAAGATTAATTCCAACAAGCACATCAAAAAGTCCCTGACGCAGATCATGAAGAATCTTCATTCTCTCAACAGTCTCAATATCAGAGTGCAGGTATTTGACACGAATGCCTTCATTGGCCAAAAACGAAGACAGGTCCTCTGCCATCTTCTTGGTAAGTGTAAGGACCAGAGTCCTCTCGCCCATCTCATTATTTGCCCGTATCTCTGTAAGGATATCATCAATTTGTCCTTCAACAGGACGTATCGATATCTCGGGATCAACAAGACCGGTTGGCCGGATGATCTGCTCTGCCGTCTGCTGGCTGTGTTCGGATTCATAGACGGACGGGGTTGCCGAGACAAAAAGCGACTGTCCCATCTTTGTTTCAAATTCAGGGAATCTAAGCGGGCGGTTGTCGTAAGCTGAAGGCAGCCGGAATCCGTAATTAATCAGATTTTCTTTACGTGATCTGTCACCGCTGTACATAGCACCAATCTGGGGAATGGTGACGTGGGATTCATCAATCATCAGGAGATAATCATCCGGGAAAAAGTCAATCAGTGTAAATGGAGGCGTACCTGGCTCCCTCTGTGCGAGATGCCTCGAATAATTCTCAATTCCCTTGCAGAATCCGGTCTCCCTGAGCATCTCGAGATCGTATCTGGTACGCTGTTCGAGTCGATAAGCCTCTATGATTTTTCCCTCTTCGCGCATGATCGGAAGCTGAAGTTCAAGTTCCTCCTCAATGGAAACAAGAGCTTTCTTCATCTTCTCACTGCTTGTCGCATAGTGAGACGCAGGATAAATGGCTGTATAATTTCTGGCCCATTGAACCTTTCCGGTGATATAGTCGACCTCTGTAATCTTCTCAATCATATCACCGAAAAAACTTACGCGTGTCAGCAGCGCTTCAGATGACGCAGGAAAAATGTCAATGGTATCTCCGCGAACCCTGAAAGAACCTCTTTTCACTTCATAATCATTACGCGAGTATTGTATATTTATAAGCTCACGAATAACCTGATCCCTGTCCTTATTCATTCCCGGGCGTAAATTAACCATCAAATCACGGTAATCGGAAGGATCACCCAATCCATAAATACATGATACGGACGCTACTACGATTACATCACGTCGCTCAAGAAGCGCTGAAGTGGCGGAATGCCGCATACGGTCAATCTCTTCATTAATTGCTGAATCTTTCTCGATATATGTGTCTGTAGCGGCAATATACGCTTCAGGCTGGTAATAGTCATAATAGGACACGAAATATTCAACAGCATTATCCGGAAAAAACGCTTTGAATTCAGCGCATAACTGACCTGCAAGAGTCTTATTGTGCGCAATGACAAGCGCCGGACGCTGCACTCGCTCTATGATATTGGCCATGGTAAAAGTCTTTCCGGAACCGGTTACTCCTAAAAGTGTCTGAGCGGACAGTCCGTCTTCAAGCCCCTGAACAAGCGTATCTATCGCCTGCGGCTGATCGCCCATCGGACGCATCTCGCTTGCAATCCGGAAGGGCCTGCTCTCAAGCGGTTCGTATTGGGGGGCCCCCGATTTGTTCTCATTAGCCATTTGAATCACCTCACACAGAATAACCTGCTTATATACGAATACAGACTATCACATAAAGAACATTTGTTCAATCTGCGTTCATTCCCATTTATAGCGCCTTGTTTATTTTCCTTCTAATTATTGAGCCTTATCCATTTACCTGACAGTGCTGCAGCTATTATTTTACACTTCATAAAGAAAGAGTTGCTGAAAATGCACAAAGTTCCTTATGCATTTCTGACTGAAAAGAAAAATCATCTATCCTGTTGTCATATTTTCTTGTCCAATTCTTTGAAAGCGTACTATAATACTAAATACGAATAAATAATGCGTACGAAGGAGGATACACAGATGTTTCCTTTAATATCAATCACAAAGACCACGGCCCCGAAGACTAAGCCGGCAAAAGGTGAGTCACTGCCATTTGGCAAATTTTTTACAGATCACATGTTCATCATGGACTATGTTGACGGTGAAGGATGGATTAATCCGAGAATTGAGCCGTATGCTCCTTTCTTAATTGAGCCCTCCGCTATGGTTTTTCACTACGGACAGGCTGTTTTTGAAGGCCTTAAAGCGTATCGCTGTCCGGACGGAAGTGTCAATCTGTTCCGTCCCCTGCTGAATTTCAAAAGAATAAACACATCCGATGAACGCCTTGTTATACCGGCCGTTGATCCGGATTTCTGTGTACACGCGACCAAAGAGCTTGTAAATCTTGATAAAGACTGGATTCCTTCCGGCGAGGGAGAATCCCTTTATATTCGTCCGTTTGTCATCGCCACCGATCCTTATCTTGGCGTCCGAGCTTCGCATACGTATCGTTTTATGATCATCCTTTCTCCATCAGGAGCATACTATCCGCAGGGAATCAATCCAGTCAAAATTTACGTTGAAGATAAGTATGTCCGTGCGGTTCGCGGCGGCACAGGCTTCACAAAATGCGCCGGAAATTATGCATCCAGTCTTATCGCGCAGGAAATTGCTCATAAGAACGGATATGTCCAGGTTTTATGGCTTGATGGTATTGAACAGAAATATATTGAAGAAGTCGGTTCCATGAATATTCTTTTTGTGATCGACGGAAAGCTTGTAACGCCCGAACTCAATGGAAGCATCCTTCCCGGCATCACAAGAAGATCATGCATCGAGCTGGCCAAATCACTTAATATGGAAGTCGAAGAACGCAGAATTTCTATCGATGAGTTGATTGAAGCTGGAAATAACGGCCGGCTTACCGAAGCGTTCGGATCAGGAACGGCTGCTGTTATCTCACCTGTCGGCGAGCTCAAATATGAGGATCATGTCATTACCATTAACAAAAACCAGATCGGGCCCATTGCACAGTTGTTCTACGATACCATCACAGGCGTCCAGAAGGGCGTTATCGAAGACAAACTCGGCTGGACAACAAAGATCTGATATTTCATTTTCGGAGCTCTTAAATAGGGGTCCCATGAAAAATGAGTAAATTGCATTAATTATTGCAAGCAGCATAACCATCCGCAATGAGGCGGGTCTTCGGACCTGCCTTTTTGCTTTTTACATAAAACAGGTTCCCCAGGATACAGCTGTCTTTTTCCATCAATTGTAAAAAACCGTAAAAATTCTATTTCTGTGACGCCATATCTAAAAGAGCCTGACCTGAAAGCCGGTAACCGATCCATTCATCTTTGGATTCAGATCCGAGACTTTCATAAAAACGTCTGGATGGTTCATTCCAGTCAAGACAGGACCACTCCAGGCGTCCGCAATTTCGATCAACAGCCAAACGGGCCAAAAAAGTAAGAATTGTCTTGCCAAAACCCATTTTCCTTACGTCCGGCACGAGAAACAAATCCTCGAGGTAGATTCCCGGCTGTCCAAGAAACGTTGAATAGTTGTAGAAAAACAGACAAAAACCTACAGGACGTCCTTTATATTCTGCAATTATTACTTCGGCATACTTTCTGTCAAACAATGTTTCAATGATCTTTTCCTCTGTTGCTATTACTTCGTTTTCAAGTTTCTCATATTTTGCAAGTTCATTGATAAAGAATAAAATTATTTGGGCATCCATTTTTTCGGCAAATCGAAGTACAAGGTGCGGTTTATTTGTTGTCATGTCAGTTTCGTTCATTGTGTCCCTCCCGCATAATTTAAAATGATTCGTACGGACCTGTCATTTTCAGATATAATTCATATGGAAAGCATAAAAAGTCCAAAAGATTAGAACGGAGAGAAAATGGAAGAGAATAAATCAAATAATAATTATTCAGATGAAAATCCTATTGTTGAATTGATTTTCGGAGATCTGTACGAAGGCATTGTCGTGTCAGATTATTCAGACAGAATTTATCAGGGCAAAAAAAATGGCAGGCTTGTTCGTGTCATACAAAAGTCCGTTCAAATCAAACCGGATCGACTGTGTGTTGGTTTTCTTTTTCTTCTTGATGAACCCCAGCGTTTTCGGGTGGATGTACTTATTCCGGAAACCTGTACGAACGCGCAAGTGGCTCTGCAGGACAAGGAATTAGTCGGTTTTTTCTCTCCGGATATTCCTCTGGATGCCGAACCGGTTTTGACCACAAAATGCAATGAGGCAAATAAAGTATCCACTCTTCATCCCGGAGAGTTCCAGTCGATCAATTTCAAATGGGAATCAGGTGATGTACTCAAGTTCTACTTCTATTTCGGAGATTATAAAAAGGCTTGAACTGAATTTTTCAGCCGTGGATATCTTAAGCTGCGGGCGATACGGACGGCGTTACTGTGTTATGAATGGTGGGAGCTATGGTAGCGCCGGCATCATAGGCTGCTTTGGATATTGAGTTATTTGCGCCTTTTTCGATAGCCTTATAAATGATAAATGCAGTGCTGTTGATACGTCTTACAAGCTGATCCTCGGTCTGTTCTTCCTCTTCTGATGTGGTATCGATAAGCGCCGCTTCCAAAATCTTAAGCGAATCTGAATTCGTTGTACGGATCAGACCGCCGTTAGCCTGGAGGTTTAAATTCTTTGTCTCTTTCATCTCGGCTACGCTTGCAAAGTTGTAATCATATGATTCAAAAAAGACAACCGGTATTCCCTTCTGGTCAAACGGAACATAATCAGAGAGAGTAAGAGTAACTTCCCTGAAGACATCACCCACACCGTCAGCATTGACATCGATAACTAAACCGCTCTCGTTATAGAGAAGATCTACGCCTTTTTGGGAAGAAAGGGAGTTCTCATAAACAACATCATATACTTCATAAAGCTTTCTCCGCATTTCATATTTTTGCCCGGCCACCAGGGAATTCCAGCCGGAACTCGCATAAAGCTTGTCACCGGCATAAATACTCTCAATACAATACATGGCATCCGTTGATGACACCTTATCTTCAGTCATCATGGCGGCATACGCACCGGCACCGGCAAAGGCTGCGTCTCCGGCTCCAAAAGCGATAAGGATAACATCATATCCCATATGATTGCTTTTAAGTTCTTTTGCAAGAGTCAAAAGACATCCGATTCCACTGGCGTTGTCCTGGATGCCATCAAAGTCAGGTACAGCTGCAGCATCGGATACGCCAAAGAAGGTATCATAATGGGCGCCGACAATAACCTGACGCCTTTGTGTGATATAAGCTCCGGATGCATTTTGAAAAACGAGTCCGTCGCCGGGTATGGTGACGATATAATTAGTAGAAGAGCCTGTCTGGTCGGCCGAGGAAAAACTCTGTGCCTCCACTTCATATCCAAGCTTTTCAAATTCGCTCTTAACGTATTCTCCCGCCGCCTTCTCCTCAGGAGTATATGCCTTGCGATAGGGATAATCTTTAGAGAGCGTCCTTGCAATATCAGAGCCGTATTCGCCGTAATCCGCGATAACTTCTTCTTTTTCTGTCTCAGTTGAGCATCCGGTCAGAAAGAAAGGAAAGACCAGAGCAATACACAGAAAAATACCGAAAACCTTCAGGTAGACTGGTGTTTTTCGGTAAATATATTCAGATATCTGATGTACGTACATGAACTGCTTCCTCCTCATTACTGGCAAATTTCTGAAAGAAGCTGATCAAATACAGTTGTCGCTTCTGCTGCCGGTATCCGGTCAATGAATGGTTTGCCAACTGATTCAAGCCGGATAAGAGGCACTGCCTCATCCCTGTTCTCATAATTTTTAACAATTCTCTTAAGAAGTGTATCTTTGGTCACGCCTGTCACAGTAAGGGGCAGACCATTTTTCACATACAGCTCTTTAAGCGAATCTGTGTTATATAAGGCAAGCATGCCAAGGGCCATCGCTTCTCCGTGCGTATATTTCAAAAATCTGAAATGTCCTTCAATGGCTTCTGCAATTTCCTGCCCGAATGTCAGATATTCCGGATTTGTTGAAAGAAGCATAGTTCTCATACGGACACAGGTTTCAACAAGACTAAGCATATCAATACTGGGATTATTCAGGCGTTCAAGAAGACCCGGATCTTCAATTAACCCGTATTGTATGATTTGAGCAATGCCGTTCGCCTGAAAACGAGGCGGCAGCGTCCGCAAATAATCCGTATCAATAATCACGTGAACCGGAGAATATGTCACCCCGATCTGATTTTTGTGACTCTGGAAATTAAGAAAAACATCCGGTGCCGTCGATGAGTCAATCATAGCTAAAAGTGATGTTGGAATCTGTATGTAATCGATTCCTTTCTTGTACGTGGCCGCTACAAAACCCGCCACATCCATAACGCCGCCGCCGCCAAGGGCAATAAGCATATCAGAATGTGAAAATTCAATGTCAGTAAGACGTTCAAACACAGAGCGGACAATATCAAAAGACTTTGCCGCCTGACTGCCGTCAATAACTATGACAACCGGTTTAATCCCGCTGCGCTCAAACTGACGCACAAAATCGTTAATATAGTATCCTGACACTTCCCTGTCTGTAATAATGGCAACCTGTGCCTTTTCAAGCCTGGACTTGAAAATATCCGTCAGGTATAGCTGTGCGACAGACTGTCCGCATTCAACAGGATAATTTGTTCCGGCATTGATTCTTGTAAGCTCCATGAGACCTCCTAAAAAACCTTCTTAATATCATACCATTTTAGGCACAAAGATGGCAGTCCCCCAGGAAAAGCTGTTGCGTCAATTCTGTCAGATGTAGTACATGCCTTCACACGACTGCTGTTTCCTGTAATCATCAACCAAGTCAGAAAGATATATGGAGTTGAGGGATTCACTTACATTCCGGTTTACATCGGCCCATAATCCGTGATTTAGAAACGCCCGGATATCTGTCTGAGCAGATTCATCAATTTCGATGAGAAGTAAATCTCCCTCAAGAATAGATACGATATTACTTAACCTTATTTCGGACGGTGCTTTGGCCAGGAGATACCCCCCCTGGGCGCCTTTAACACTTTTAACAACACCCGCTCTTCTAAGAACTGAAAAGTCCTGTTCAAGATACTTAAGGGAAATACCCTGCCTGTCGGCAATTTCATGCAGAGCAACATGTCCGCGTTCAGAATACACAGCCAGATCAACCAGTGCCCTTAGTCCATATCGGCATTTTGTTGATAATTTCATTATTATTCTCCTGCAAAGCCTCTAAATCCAATTAATTTAAGAGTCTTGATGCTTTTCATCATTTCATATTGAATAGTCAAAACCTTCAACCGTGATTTCCTTTTTAAAATTTTTAACAAGATCCGCGATGCTGACAGTATCAACAGTACCTGTTATTGCATCATACAGTTTGCGCCAGACATTACGGGTAACGCAATGAGTGCTTTTATTACATGTAAGACCATCTTCTGCGCACAGGACAGGGGAAATGGACTTTTCTGTTGCCCGGAGTACATCACCGACGGTAATCTTGGCGGCTGACCGGGCCAGCCGGTATCCGCCGTATGCGCCCCTTGAACTCGAGATGATTTTATTCTTTCTTAGGAGAGAAAAAATTTGCTCAAGATAATTGTCTGAAATCTGCGTGCGTTCACTTATTTCCCGGATGCTTATTGTCTGACTCTCCGGAAATAGTGCAATTGCAATTACCGCTTCAAGTGCGTAACTGCCTCTTGTTGAAATTCTCACCTGCAATTCCTCCCTTCTCCTATATGAGTACATATGTTTATAATGTAACATTTTACTTATTAGGACGCAAGAGGACCTCTTATCATGCAATCGTGATATAATTAAAAGAATTATAGCTATGTATCGGAGTAACCATAATGTCTAAATTTCTTTTCTCAGGAAAGAGAAGTATTTTCCGGATCCGATTATGTTCGTTTCTTTTGGCTGTTCTGATTTGTCCTTTAACGGTAAGTATAATAATATTTGCTGCAGACATCCCCAACGCCTCTGTGTATATCATTTCGGACACTGGCGCACAAGAATCAGCGATATCGGCAAATTCGAATGAATCCACAGCAGGGACAGCAGCGGATTCTTCCTCTTCTGCAGATACAGCGGATCAGACATCGGATGAAGAAGCCTTATCCTCCCAGTCTCTTCAAGTAAATATTTCCGCACAATCAGCGCTCATCGTCGGAACAGGGCGCGGAATGAAACTTTATCAGAAAAACCAGGAAATCCCGGCTAATTATCCGGCGGCCTCAAAGTTAATGACAGCTGTTATAGCTCTCGAGGCGCTTACCCTGGACACCCAGGTAACCATCTCAAGTGAAGCGGAAGCTCTCGATGAAGAAGCGACGAATCCATTGTCGCTTTCAAAGGGCGAAAAATGTTCGGTGAAATATCTTGTATCCGCTTTAATTTACATGGATTCCGATGCCGCGGCACTGTCTTTAGCAGAATATATCGCAAGTGACGAAGAATCCTTTGTCAACCGTATGAATGAGACGGCAAAAGCATTGAATATGAGCAGCACTTTTTTTGTAAATACTTCAGGCAAGGCGGTACTTTCAGCTTCCTCTTATGTTACTAATTCATCCCCTTACAGTGCATATGCGCTTCAATATACAACCCTCTCTGATTTATCTTCTCTTTTTCGTTACGCACTGGGCCTAACTGAGTTTCGTGATCTTTTTACCAAACACAAAACTCTTATGTTCCTGTCCGACGGCACTCCGCAGACACTGACAAGCAGCATGAGCGCTGCCTGGGGACTTAACCCTCAGCTCAAGGGTGCTGCTCGTTTCGAAAGTGATGAGTTTAATGCTTCTTCCTGTATTCTGGCTTTTGCCGCAGTAGAAGATTTTGAAATAGCCATTGTTCTTGGCGGCTCTAAGGAAGACTCGACTTTTTTGGATTTATATACCTCAATCAACACAATTTTCAGTGCTTATGAGGTGTCAGATCTGGTAGTTGCCGGGGATGCATACAGACAGGTAACCCTTGAGGGAATCCCTGAACCATTGGCCGCCGTTTTCAAAAACACGGCGCGGTACATTCATCCGGTCGGAGAAGATTATATACTGCCCAACGCCACTTTTATTCCTGCCGAGTCGGTTGCGCTTCCCGTCAGTATCGGTCAGTCTCTCGGACAGGTCATGTTTGAACTTGAAGATGGAACCTTAATAGAAACAGAGGTTGTTGCTGCTCAGAGCATGTGGACAAAATCTACTCTTCTGTCTGAAACAATAGCGCTTTTGGTAGCTAATAGAAATTTGACTGTCATTATAGGAATTGCTGTTGCGGTATTTCTACTTACCTTCCTCTGGTCGGCGCTTTGTTTCATTAATAAGATTGTCCGGAGACAGGCACGCCGGATTTCATCCAAAAAACACTGACAGTACAGATGCATGCCCTTATCCAAAATCTCCGCCCGTCTTTTAATATCCGTATGCCCTGTTTTGTGTTAACATAGATAAATTAAAAAGAGCATAAGAGGTTAATAATATGTCAGATAATAATTGCCCAACAGCACAGGAAAACACTGTCGTCCGCACACGTTTTGCACCGAGCCCGACTGGTTTTATGCACGTCGGGAATCTGCGTACTGCACTTTATGAATATTTACTGGCTAAATCGGCCGGCGGCATCTTTGTTCTTCGCATAGAAGACACCGACCAGGAGCGATATGTTGACGGAGCTGTTGATATCATTTACAAAACACTCAAAACAGCAGGTCTCACACATGATGAAGGTCCTGATATCGGAGGACCTTTCGGGCCCTATGTACAAAGTGAACGTATGCATTTATACAAGCCGTATGCAGAGCAGCTTGTTGCAGACGGTAAAGCCTATTATTGTTTTTGTACAAAGGAACGTCTGGACTCTCTTCGCGAACAGGCGATCAGTCCTGAAACGGGCGGATATGACAGACACTGCAGGGATTTATCTGCAAAAGAAATTCAGGATAATCTTTCGGCCGGCGTACCCTATGTCATACGTCAGCGTATGCCGCTTACCGGTACAACTACTTTTTGCGATTGTGTATACGGTGATATAACCGTTCCGAATAAAGAACTCGAGGATCAGGTTCTCATCAAAACAGATGGATTTCCCACATATAATTTTGCAAATATCATCGATGACCATCTGATGCACATTACACATGTCGTAAGAGGCAGCGAATATCTCTCCTCCGCCCCCAAATACAATCTGCTGTACGAGGCTTTTGGCTGGGAGATTCCTGTCTATGTTCATCTCCCTCTCATACAGGGACGCGGCGCAGACGGAACAATCTCAAAGCTTTCCAAGCGTCATGGCGCCACAGGTTTTGAGGATCTGATCAGCGATGGTTATTTGACAGAGGCGATTATTAATTACATCGCGCTTTTAGGCTGGTGCTCGAAAGAAGGCACCCGCGAGATCTTTTCCCTGTCAGAACTGGCGGAAGCTTTTTCCATTGACGGCATCAGTAAATCCCCCTCTGTTTTTGATTATGACAAACTGGAATGGTTCAACGGTGAGTATATCCGGACCATGTCGCCAGAAGAATTTCTTACTCATTCTCTTGCTGTCTATCAGGATCTCCTTCCCGGCCGTGAACAAATCTATCCTCTTATGACAGAGATTCTCCAGCCCCGGATCACTCGCTTTTCACAAATAGAAGAGAAACTCTCTTTTTTGAAAGCACTTCCCGAATATGATCCTGAGATTTATGTTCACAAAAAGAGTAAAACTACATTAGAAAATTCACGTGAGATGCTGGCCGTCTGCGAAGGTGAATTATCCTCGCTTGCGTCATGGGACAAAGAATCAGTATCTGAGTGCCTTATATCCATAGCAGAGCGTTTGGCCGTTAAGAATGCGCTTGTTATGTGGCCGGTGCGTATTGCCGTGTCCGGTACGCTTGTAACACCGGGCGGAGCTGTTGAAATTCTTCTTCTTCTTGGCAAAGAAGAGTCACTTCGCAGAATAACTATCGGCCGACAACGACTTACACTTTCATAACGTTTCATAACGCTTTCATAAACACGTTAACAAGCACTATCATAATCACTAAAATCGGCATTTGTAAAATGGCTGATGCAACATTATTTATATAAAATAATCGTAAGTATTTGCAAGTAAAGGAATAAAGGTGAAAACTATGAATGAGAATGACAGCAATTTCATTTTTGATTTTATTGAAGAAGACATCGCAGCCGGCGGCCAGTTTGAAGGTATGACTGTACATACAAGGTTCCCGCCCGAACCGAACGGTTATCTTCATATTGGTCATGCCAAAGCACTGTATATTAATTTTCATACTGCCGAAAAATTCAGAGGAATATGCAATCTTCGCATGGACGACACGAATCCTACCAAAGAGGATGAGGAATACGTTGACGCGATTAAAGAAGATATAAAGTGGCTCGGTTATGACTGGGAAGATCGTTTCTACTATGCTTCGGAGTATTTCCCTCAGATGTATCTTTTTGCCGAGGAATTGATCACGAAAGGTCTGGCTTACGTTTGTGAGCTTACTGCGGAGAAGATGAAAGAAATGCGCGGAGATCTTTCCCATCCGGCCCGGAGTCCATACAGGGATCGCCCGATCGAAGAAAGCCTGGATTTATTCCGTCGTATGAAAGACGGTGAATTTGAAGACGGCCGCATGACAGTGCGCGCCAAAATTGACCTGGCATCCGGCAACTTCAATATGCGTGATCCGGCGATTTACAGAATTAACCATATGAACCATCATCAGACAGGAGACGCCTGGTGTATTTATCCTATGTATGACTTCGCGCATCCGATCGAGGATGCAATCGAAGAAATTACACATTCTCTCTGCTCACTTGAGTTTGAGTCTCACCGTCCTCTCTATGACTGGGTAATTGATAATTGTTCAGTACCCTGCAAGCCACGTCAGATCGAATTTGCCCGTCTCGGCATTAATCATACCGTTCTCTCCAAAAGAAAGCTTCGCAGCCTTGTGGAGAGTGATTTTGTATCAGGTTGGGATGATCCCCGGATGCCCACTCTCTGCGGCCTTAGAAGACGCGGATATACCCCGGCGTCCATCCGTTCCTTTCACGAAAGAAACGGCGTATCCAAAGTCAACAGTGTTGTTGACTACGCATTTCTTGAGCATTGTCTGCGTGAAGATCTCAATATTAACGCACTGCGTGTAATGGCTGTAATATCTCCGGTTAAGCTCATCATTGATAATTACCCGGAAGGATTGACTGAAGAATTCGAGGTGGAAAACAATCCTGAAAAACCGGAAGCCGGAACCCGCAAGGTATCCTTCTCCAGGGAGCTATGGATTGAAACCGACGACTTTATGGAAGTTCCTTCCAGGAAATATTTCCGTCTCTACCCCGACAATGAAGTACGGCTGAAATCTGCCTATGTTATTAAGTGCACCGGCTGTACGAAAGATTCGGACGGTCATATAACCGAAGTACACGCCACATATGATCCTGAGAGCCGCGGAGGTAATACAGCCGACGGAAGGAAAATCAAAGGCACCATTCACTGGGTTGATAATCTTACATCTGTTGACGCCGAGGTAAGACTCTATGACAGTCTTTTTGATACGCCTGAACCCGATCTCGCTGACTGTAATTATCTGGAACATCTTAATCCGAATTCGCTTACTGTTATTACAGGAGCCAGGCTGGAAGCCTCCCTGGCCTCGGCACAGCCAGCAGACAGCTTCCAGTTCATGCGGCTTGGGTATTTCTGTGCAGACAACAAAGAGTCTTCTGCAGGTCACCTGGTCTTCAATCGCTCTGTCTCCCTGAAGGACAGTTTCCGCGGATAATACATAAATAGTACAGCCCTGGAGGTTAGCTATCATGTCTAAATCTTCGTGGAGTCATATTCGGCCGAAAGTACCTTATGTACTTTCGGTCGTTAGACTTCTTTTCCTTCCCGCGATCGGGATCATCCTTCTTCAATGTCTTTCTGCTTTTCAGCAAAACTTTGATGAATCTATCTTTTATGCTCCCGGCTGGTTTAAGGCCATAGGAATTCGTTTTCTATGGAATTATCTCATCCTTTTGATTCCTTATGCCATTTTATTTGCACTCCCTTTTTTCAGGGCAACATCAATTATTTTAAGTTCTGTTGTGTTTATCTTTGGCATTGCGGAACACTATGTGATCCTCTTCCGTAATACGATTATTTATCCCTGGGATCTGACAAGTATCCCGCTGGCTGTAAAAATAAGCGGAACATACGATTTTGTTATTTCAAAAGAAGTCGTTCTTGCTGCTTTTCTTTTTGCGGTGATGATTGCCCTGGCCTTCGTCGGCAAAGAACCCGCACTTAGACTCTGGCTTCGAGCTTTAATTCTCGCCGGAATTATTGTTTCCGGTTCTTTATACATGAGTCTGTTTGTCATGAGCAAGACTGCGCAGTTGGGTAGCAACATTCGATTTTACTATACCTTGGTAAATTACAATTATGAGAACGGCGTTCTCATGAATTTTGGATATCATTTTCGTTTTATTTTTCATGAAGAGCCGGATGGCTATTCCGCCGTTGCTGTAAGTACTGCCTTGGAGGCATACGATACTACAACCATTTCTATCGTTCCCGGCGATGTACAGCCGGATGTCATTATGGTTATGAGCGAGGCTTTTTCCGATCTGCGTAATCTTGGGGATTTTGAGACTTCGGAACCGGTACTGCCTTTTTGGGATTCTCTTTCCGGAGACAATGTAATCAAGAAAACACTCCTTTCTTCTGCTTTTGGCGGAAATACCGCGAACTCAGAATTCGAAGTGCTTACGGGCATGTCAATGCAGTTTTTCGCGAGCGGAACATACCCTTTCAAACAGTATATCAGGCAGGATGTAACCTCCATTGCGTCCCAGCTCAAAGATAGCGGTTATGAGACTCTGGCTGTACATCCGTTCGATCTTACCGGATGGAACCGGACAAATGTAATGCCGCACCTTGGCTTTGATTCATTCCTGGGGGAAAACGCCCTGTCGGCACCTCTCAGGTACCGTACCTACATCAGTGATGAATCATCCTATCAATTCATCATTGATCAGTATGAAGAGCACAAAAAAGAGAATCCTGAGACGCCATTTTTTGAATACCTTATCAGCATTCAAAATCATGGAGGCTATTCTTCCCTGAGTTCTCTCCCCTATACTATTACACCCGAACTTATTGCCAGATATCCGCAGACTTCACAATACCTGTCACTTATGCGCATCTCGGATGACGCACTCCAGAATTTGATTTCATATTTCGAAAGCATTGATCATCCTACTGTAATCATCTTTTATGGTGATCATCTTCCCAATTTGACGGATGGTTTTATGGAGTACATGAAAACCTGCTCCGATCCGGATGATAACCAGTACATTTTAACCCGATATGAGACTCAGCTTCTTGTCTGGGCGAATTATGATCTTTCAGAGTCAGATCTTGCCGGATTGGATGATTCCCGCATCAGCAACAACTATGTTGCAGCCTATCTATCTGACATTTTAGGTGTAGACAGAACTCCGCTGCAGCAGTTTCTTATTGAAATGCATGAAGATATCCCGGCTCTTGATGAGAATTATATCGTTGATAAAAGCGGCAGGGTCTATAACGCAAATAACGCTGATCTTCCGTCAAATATTCAGACTTGGATTGATACGTATGAAAAATATCAATATTTTGAACTTTATGATTCGACTGAATATCGGTAACCAGTTACATAATAGCAGGGAGTTCGAGGCAAAACGACGGGACTCGGAAAGTTATCGTGATGTATGGCGTCTGGATACAGCTGTGTCTCCAGACACACTCCTGCACAAGGAACATACTCATTACCGCTCTTCCCGCAGGTTCCTCCGAGATGGTTTGCTGTATATACCTGCAGTCCCGGAAAGTTAGTCATAACATCCATCTTTCTCCCCGTATACGGGTCCCGGAGACTTGCTGCAAGGCTTGCCTTTGCATGTACGGTATGCAGGCAATAATTCTGGTCCAGACCGGAAGATGATAATATCTGCGGGTGTTTATCCCGCAAAGAAGGCCCTAGTGCGCGAGGTACTGAAAAATCAAAAATACTTCCCTCAACCTGGCTGAAAGTTCCGTCAGGCACATTATCGGCAGACTTATTTGTTATCTCTTTAGAATCAACCCACAAAATCTGACGGCTGATATCACCGCTGTCATGACCGCGCAAGTTAAAATATGCATGGTTTGTAGGACCAAACAACGTCACGGCGTCACTTTCTCCCCGGTACACAATCAGAAGTGTCAGATCCCGGGTCCATGTATAAAGAACATCCACATCGAGGTTCCCTGGGAAACCACCGGCCTTATCGGGTGAGTGACAGGAAAAAAGAACCGCTTCACCGTCAAGTTCTGAATCAACCTGAATATGAGATCCGCTGATAAATTCTTCCGCTTCCTTTTGAGAAACAACCCTGCCTTCCCAGAAGACATTCTGAAAAGCCGGTGATCCACTGTGCAGATTATTAAGACCATCATTTATTTGGAGTTGATATTCCAAACCCTCCAGGGTAAAAGATGCATTCTTGATTCTGTTGGCGTTCCTGCCGACTACCGCTCCCTGACATGAATTATCATTGATATAATCTTCCAGACAGGAGAATCCCAGAACAACATCCGCCAGATCTCCTTTATTATCCCTGACACATATTGAACTAATGGAAGCACCATAATTCATAACAGAGAAAAAAGCTCCGGAAGAATGCGTTAACCTGAATTTATTCACCTCGCCATGGCAGGGCTTGCTTCTTTTTACACCTGAAAATGGAAAAACCTCAACCACCATCATCAATCCTCCTTACAAATAGACAGCTCTATTCTTCAATTGGTTCGGCAGGTATGAATAATCTTGTGTCTTCTTCCTGTTTTCTTATTTCAGCCGCATTTATCGCCAGATCGCATAGTTCTATCTGGCTGTCGAGCTTCACTTTGCCGCGCAAATCCAATTTATGATATGTGCCGTCACTTCGCAGCCAATGACTTCTTACCGTATCCTCCAGCTCGATTTTAAGTATTTCCATAATCCTTTTTCTGCAGTTTTCTTCTTCAACGGGAAACAGAAGTTCGATGCGCCGGTCAAGGTTGCGCGGCATCAGGTCTGCGGAAGACAAGTATAGATCTTCGTAGCCCTCGTTGAAAAAATAATAAATACGGGAGTGCTCTAAATATCTCCCGGTAATAGAACGCACAGTAATATTGTCAGACAGACCTTCCACACCGGGGCGCAGGCAGCATATACCACGCACGATCAGATCAATCTGAACGCCGGCCTGTGAAGCTTCATAGAAAAGTTCAATCATTGCACCGTCAACGAGCGAATTAATTTTTGCGATTATGGAAGCTTTTTTACCTTCCCTCGCGTTCAGAATTTCCCGCCTGATCTTCTTTTCCAGGAAGTGTCTAAGCCACAGCGGAGCTGGAATCAATCGGCGCCATTCCGGAGGTTCAGCATAACCTGACAACATATTGAAAAATTCTGAAGCATCAACGCCAAAAGTCTCCGAGCAGGTAAACAGGCCCAAATCCGTATAGATTGCTGCCGTAATATCATTATAATTGCCCGTTCCCAGATGAAGATATCTGCGGATACCATCATCGTCACTCCTGACAACAAGCGTAATTTTGCTGTGCGTCTTAAGGCCGACGAGTCCATAGATAACATGACACCCTGCTTTTTCAAGCATCTTCGCCCAAATTATATTGTTCTCTTCATCAAATCTGGCTTTAAGCTCAACAAGCACCATGACCTGCTTACCGTTCTGTGCCGCTTCCGCCAGATATTGGATAATAGGTGAACTGCTTGAGACACGATACAAAGTCTGCTTGATGGCAAGCACCTTCGGATCCTGAGAGGCCGCACGGACAAATTCGATGACCGGGTCAAAAGACTCATACGGGTGGTGCACAAGCAGATCTTTCTGCCTGATCTGGTCAAATATATTGCTGTCATCAAACATGCTGGGGATCTGAGATTTGTAATCGGAATAACAAATATCCGGGAAATCGGCAGCAATCATATTGTACAGCTTCATCAGAAAAGTCAGATCGAGAGAACCATTCACACTAAAAATATCATTCTCACCGATTTGCAGAGATTCGGTAAGCCAGGACAGAAGCCGGGGGTTAATATGCTCGTCCACTTCCAGACGGATTATTTCGCCCCATTGACGCATGCGGACCTGCTCCTCAATAACTTTAAGCAGGTCCTCCGCCTCATCCTCATCAATGTCGAGATCAGCATTTCGCATGATCCGGTAATATGCGGAGGCAAGAACAGTCGAGCCGGTAAACAAAATATTCAAATTAGCGTTAATGATCTGCTCTATCGGAAGAAACCCGACAGCGTCCGGAAGACTAATCCTGAAAAGGCGGGGAACGACTGACGGCACCTGCAGAGTTGCAAATTGAATATCACTTGTTTCTTTTTCAAAAGCATCCTCCCGCGGGGAAAACGCTGTCACATTCTTTTCTATCAGAACACCTAAGTTCAACCTTCGATTGTAAATCAAAGGAAACGGACGGGATGCATCAACAGCCATAGGAGTCAGGATTGGATACAGGGTTGAACGGAAATATTCATCTGCCTGTTCTCTTCCCTTTTCATCAAGTTCTGAATAATCAAGGATATGGATTCCACGGGTCCAAAGGGCGGGGATTAACGAACGGGTATAGGTCGAATACTGCAGAGCCATACTATGCTTGATCTTCTCGGAGATTTGGACGAGTTGTTCTGATGGCGTAAGACCGGAAAAATCTCTTCTTGTATACTGTGCATTTACCATATCCTTGAGTGAAGCAACCCGGACGACATAAAATTCATCCAGGTTGGAGGCTGTGATGGAAAGAAACTTTGCCCGTTCCAAAAGCGGATTCTTCGTATCTCTGGCCTCATACAGAATCCTGTCATTGAATTCAAGCCAGCTAAGTTCGCGGTTATAGAACCGGTTTGCATCGGCTTGAATCTGAGCATTATCGGAGAGCATGTGCAGAGTCTCCTGCCTGGCTCCTTTGGTTCCCTTTTTAATCTTTGTCTTCTTTGTTGTCATAGCGCCTGCCTCCTCGGTTTTAGGACGGGTGTGGCTCCGAATACCTGTATATAAAGATCCGTCTTTCTTCCAAATGCCCAAAGTTCATATGTGAGATCCTCATTGGAGTCAAAGCTGATATTCAGTGAATCAGGAAGACTAACAATTGATATGTTCTTTAATTTCTGTCTGTGTGACGCATCCATAGCATCGGCCATCCTTAGTATTGCCGTAAGTTTGGAGACAGTAATGCGCTGGCCGGAGGGAAGATATTGAAAATACCGGTCTGAATACAAGTCATCCTGCGTGTAGAATCGTGCCGTATAGGCAATGATTTCACGCTCTTCTCTGGTAAGTCCGATAATTTCCGTAGTATGGATTATCTGATAGGAACGCGTACTGTGATCCGTCACGTGAATATATTTGCCGACTTCATGCATAATGGCAGCCAGCTGCAAAAGAAGTCTGTCGCGATCGTCCATCCCATGCTGGCGTCTTGTGCTGTCAAAAATGAAAAGCGCATGCTTTTCAACCTGTTCCGCATGTTTCTTGTCATAACGGTATCGTTTGCTGATATGACGGGCGGCAGAAATCGTATCGTTAATGGGATCCATTTTCAGCGCGAAGCCAAGCTTCTCCCATGCATACTGATACATAACGCCGTCGCAGAGCGAAGCGGCCGGCATATGAACCCCGTCAAGGCCTGTATATTCAAGGTTTTTCTTGATTATAAGAGCCGTCGGCAAAAGAAGACTTGCTGTTGCTGAAGGAATATTTCTGGTAAGGACGAGATCCGCAGCTTTAGTCTTCAAAAGAAATTCATATGTCTCCAGGAAACGCTTTTTGGATAGAAAACAGTATTCTCTCGGCGATAGTCCGCTTAATCCTTTTATAAATCCGATGTCGCTTCCAAAAGCAATCATGCTCTGGAAATTAATGCCTTTGGGCTCAACCGCATGGTAATCCTCAAGGTCATGTGAGATAAATTCTTCAAGGACACTTGCATAATGAGCGGTATGCCGCTCAAGGTCAGAAAGCAGCTCACTTACTCGAAGCGAGCCTAAAAGCATATTCTGGCTGAATACAAATTCAGACTTATCATACACAGTGGACTGTATGCTTCCGGCACCGATATCAAGAATAAGAGTGCCGTTCTGAATGATCTTCTCAATTCCATTCATCAATTCTTTAACAGCCAGATTATGGCAATACCGTTCCTGGGCATTATCCAGTATCCTGACAACCAGACCTGTTCTCAGGCGAATATGTTCAACAACAAAGTCTCTGTTTTTAGCCTCTCGAAAAGCACTCGTGGCAACACAAATCGACTCACTGATCTTATATTCTTTCATTTTCAGGACGAAACCGGAAAGAACTTCGCACAACTCGGCAATTTGGTCCGCAGAAATTATACCGCGTCGGTATGTCTCCGCACCCAACGCAAGAAATCTTCTAACCGATTCGATTTCCCGTGGATTTTCTTTGGAAGTTAACTCAAATATCTTAAGTCGCAATGACAGTGATCCCAAATCTATTACAGCTAATATTTGTTTTTTTGGCATATTGGTTCTTACTCCCTATATGTTTGAAGAAATATCAGAATAATTTAATTATACAACGGGAATCCCCGAACTGACATGAACTTTTGTTTTTTATGAAAAAATCAAGTAATATTACGCCGCAATTCAAATTTTTGTTCAAGTACGCGGTCAATACAACGTCTGTTATAATAAATGCAATTCACAAAATTGATTCAGACAGGGAGACTTCATATGAATAATATAACAGATCTTAATTTTCCTTCTTCAGGAGAAAATATCCGGGCCTCACAGGAAGTCCTTGAGGGTCGTTTAAACGAAATGCTTATTGAACTTTCCCAACAGGAAGAATCAAGATATACGCTTGTTAAGTCCCGTAAAGATTCATTTACGGAAAATGTACAGATAGTCATGTACAGGCATACCAATGGCGCAGGCCGGCTCTTCGGCGGGGCCTTACTTCAGATGATCGACACGATAGCTGCGATATGCGCACGCCGGCATGCGGGCACGGAAGTAACTACCGTAGCGATCGACAACTTATCATTCAAAGCGCCTGCCCAGCTCAATTCAACCATACTTCTTACCGCCGAAATAGAACATGTTGGACGAACATCCATGAAAGTAAGAGTAACAACCTACGTTGAAGAACTAAATGGTACAAGGACAGAAATCAACGTAGCCTTTGTTACCTTCGTAGCAATGGATCGTTTTAATCATAAGACACCCGTTCCCCGACTAAAGGAACAGGAAGATGAAACAAAATAATCAGAAAGTCATACTGAAGCTGCAAATAATAAAAATGCTGTCAGTAACCTGATATTCCGTCCAGTGATTCATCATTATCAACCCACTGCCCAACATCAATAGTACGATATGTACTTTTTGTATCACGCACGTATATTTGAGTAATACCTGCATTAATTATCATGCGTTTGCACATGGAGCAGCTATTCGCATCCTTAACATACTCACCTGTGGATTTCTCCATGCCAACCAAAAACAAAGTACTTCCGATCATTTTGTCCCTTGCCGCACAAATAATCGCATTAGCTTCGGCATGGACACTTCTGCAAAGTTCATACCTTTCGCCTCTGGGTACTAAAAGCCGCTCTCTCAAACACACCCTCAAGTCTGAACAATTCTTCCGGCCTCTGGGCGCCCCGACATAACCAGTAGAAATAACCTCGTCATTTTGAACAATAACAGCACCATAAAGTCTTCTGAGACAAGTGCCCCTTTGCGACACAACCTCAGCAAGATCCAAATAATAATTAAACTTATCTCTTCTGCCTTCCATGACACAAATACTCCTTAAAAAAGAATCCCCCGAGCAGCGCTGAAAGCCGCTGCGTACGCCACACGTATCCCACGAGGGATGTGATGCCGTTTGCGCGAGCGCTTTAGCAGGGCGCGAGCACTGCGTCAAGCGAAATCCTACCGCAGGCGCGAAGCGCCCCACGAGGGATGTGATGCCGTTTGCGCGAGCGCTTTAGCAGGGCGCGAGCACTGCGTCCAGCGAGCGCAAATGACATCACATCCCCGGCATGATGATATCTTCCGGATTTTTCCCCGGCGGGATCATTGGATACACCAGTTCCTGCGCATCAAGAAAGACGTGAAGTACATACGGCGTTGTTGTGGCGAGCATTTTTGCAATATTGTCTTTAAATTCCTGTGCAGTTGTTGCCCGCCCGCCCTCTATACCATATGCATCCGCAATCTGTATAAAATTAGGGTTATTGTCCAAAATCGACTGGCTGTATCTTTTTCCGAAGAAAAGCTCCTGCCACTGGCGTACCATACCAAGCTGCTGGTTATCCATAATAATTACTTTAACGTTCAGCCCGAGAGTATTCAGAGTTCCAAACTCCTGTATTGTCATCTGAATTCCGCCGTCACCTACGAAAAGTACGACCGGACGATCGGGCGCCGCAATCGCAGCTCCGATGGCTGCAGGAAGACCGAAGCCCATTGTCCCCAAGCCGCCCGAAGTCAGAAATGACCGGGGCTGCTCTATCTCAAAGTATTGCGAAGCGAACATCTGATGCTGCCCGACATCTGTTACAAGTATTGGATTTTTTCCTTTATATGCTTCAGACAATGTATAAACAACTGCCTCAGGCAGGAGTTTGTCATCGAGAACAACAAGTTCGTCCGTAAGCTCATGAAAGCGCTCTGCTTTCAGCTCCATTATAGACAGCCAGTCAGACCACGACGCCTTAAAATCGTACTTTGGAAGATGCCTCAAGACATGTACGAAAAAGTTGGCTGCATCATCTTCAATTTCAACAGTCGGGCGAATATTTTTTCCGATTTCAGCAGGGTCAATATCGACATGAATAACGACACGGTCCTTATTTTGATTGTATTTGTCCGGATCACCAATAATTCTATCCGAAAAACGGCATCCTACAGCCAGGAGCAGATCACAATTTCCAATGGCCGAATTGGCCTGCGGTGTTCCATGCATACCAACCATACCCATATATTGAGGATGATCATCTGCAATGACGCCTTTTGCCATCATGGAGGATGCTACCGGAATACCGGTTGCCTCGACAAAACGCTGCATCAGAGCACTTGCCCCGTCTGAAATAATTACACCTCCGCCAACAAGAAGGAGTGGTTTTTTAGCAGACTCCAGTGCTGAAAAAACAGACAGTACCTGTGTTTCAATTCTTTTTCTCGGCGGGCGATGCCGCATGACACTTACACTTGAAGCCGTATTCTCAGGAATCTGTGCAGCAAGAATATCTTTAGGAACATTAATAAGAACCGGCCCGGGTCTGCCGTCCGTTGTCAGATTCCAGGCTTCTTCCAACGTAGGAAGAAGATCGGCCTCATCCATAACCAGATAGTTATATTTAGTGATTGGCTGCGTAATACCTGTAATATCTGCTTCCTGAAAAGCATCTTTTCCTGTACAGCTGCGGGCAACTGCTCCTGTTATCGCCAAAAGCGGCACAGAATCTAAAAAGGCATCCGCAATTCCGGTAACCAGGTTGGTAGCGCCGGGTCCTGAAGTCGCTATTACCACGCCGGGTCTGCCTGTAACTTTAGCATAGCCCTCCGCCGCATGAACAGCTCCCTGCTCGTGTCTTGTCAGTACGTGCGGGAAGTCAGCCTGATAGATGGCGTCATAGAGAACCAGTATGGGACCGCCGGGATATCCGAAAGCCGGATTCACTCCCTTCCCCTCCAAAAAAGCAACTATTGTCTGGGCACCATTCATATTCTTCACCTTTATCCTATCTTTAAAAGGCCAAAGCCCTGTCGCGGCTGCGTTCTTTCTGTCAAAATCAAATTACCGGCATCTTTTATATCCGGCAGATCTTAACGTGATTCATACTTGCCCCGTTTGCCGCTGAGTCTGCAAGATCCTCATACCTGGCAAGAATTCCGGATAACTTGCGGTCCGGAAGAACCGCCGGTGTTCTTTTTGCAAGTACCTGCCCGTCAACATCAAGTGTAATTGAGCGGGCCGGAATGTTAATAGTTATCAAGTCGCCGTCCTCCACATAGGCCAGAGGTCCGCCGACGGCCGCCTCGGGACATACATGCCCGACGGAGGAGCCCCTTGTAGCGCCCGAAAAACGACCGTCCGTGATGAGTGCAACACTAGTGTCAAGACCCATACCTGCAACAGCAGATGTCGGGGTCAGCATCTCTCTCATTCCTGGACCTCCTTTAGGTCCTTCAAATCGGATTACAATAACATCGCCGGGACGGATTTCGCCGGCAAAGATTGCTCTGGTTGCATCTTCTTCCGAATTGTACACACGGGCAGGTCCCTGGTGAACCATCATTTCAGGAAGAACTGCGCCCTTTTTAACGATGGCGCATTCCGGAGCCAGATTCCCTGAAAGTATTGCCAGACCGCCGTCTTTTGCCACAGGTGTTTCAAACGATGCAATAACACGTCCATCAGCACCCTTATTTCCTTTGATGCGTTCTGCAATCGTTCCGTCTACAGACGGATTATCGACACAAAGAAGTCCTGTTTTCGAAAGTTCCGCCAGTACATTGGTTATACCGCCGACTTCATTCAGGTCCGTTATAAACACAGCGCTTGCCGGATTCAGTTTGCTCAGCTGCGGCGTTGTATCCGTCACACGGGAAATATCTTCCATCGTTAGCGCATATCCTGCCTCCCTGGAGATAGCAAGAAGATGCAGGACACTGTTTGTTGAGCCGCCGAGTGCCATGTCTACGCGAAGCGCATTAAAGATGGCTTCCTTCGTCATGATATCCCTGGCTGTACGGCCTTCTTCCAAAAGACTCATGATCTTCATTCCTGTCTCTTTGGCCAGACGTCTTCTGGCTGAAAAAACAGCCGGAATTGTACCGTTGCCGGGAAGAGCCATACCAAGTGCTTCCGTAATGCAGTTCATTGTATTGGCTGTATACATTCCGGAACAACTTCCGCAGGTGGGACAGCAAGCCATCTCCATCTCGGAAAGTTCGTCTGCCGTTATTGATCCTGCGGCATATTTGCCGGATGCTTCAAACATGTCAGACAAACCGATTCTCGTGCCGCGGTAATTGCCCGGAAGCATGGGTCCGCCGGACACAAAAATGGCAGGTATGTTAAGACGTGCAGCAGCCATAAGCATTCCTGGTACGACCTTGTCGCAGCTTGGTATAAAAACAACAGCATCCAGAGGATGCGCCATCAGTACCAGTTCGCATGAATCAGCAATTATGTCCCGGCTGACCAGTGAGTATTTCATACCGACGTGGTTCATTGCAGTACCGTCGCAGACTCCGATGGAGGGGAATTCAAAAGGGACTCCTCCCGCCATACGAATACCGTCTTTAACGCCCTGGGCAAGATCCCTTAAATGAATATGTCCGGGAATCAATTCAGAGAACGAATTAACGACTCCGATCATAGGTCTCTTTAATTCTTCCGGTGTAAGTCCGAGCGAATAGAAAAGTGATCTGTGTGCCGCACGGCTCGGATCTTTTGTCATCTGTCCACTTCGTTCATTATTCATTATGCCACCTGCTTTTTTATTGACGCAATAACCTTTTCCGTCATTTCCCTGGTTCCAAGGATGGTAAGGTCGTCTGAATACGCTATGTCAATTGTCCGGTAACCTTCCGACAGGACTTCCGCGACAGCTGCCTCAATGGCGCCTGCTTCCTTTGTCAGGGAAAAGGACCAGCGAAGCATCATCGCGGCAGAAAGAATCGTAGCCAGGGGATTCGCTTTATTCTGTCCTGCTATATCCGGAGCTGTGCCGTGTACCGGCTCATACATGCCGGGCTTGCCGGGAACGCCGAGGGATGCAGACGGAAGCATACCGATTGAACCTGTAATCATTCCTGCCTCATCTGAAAGAATATCTCCAAACATATTTGATGTGATCATAACATCAAAGTCACTCGGATGTCTGACAAGCTGCATAGATGCATTATCCACATACATATAGGATAGTTCAACTTCCGGATACTCTTTGGCAACTCTGTCAGTTACTTCTCTCCAGAGCCGTGAACTCTCGAGAATATTTGCTTTATCTACGCTTACAACTCTCTTCTTTCTTCCCATAGCCATCTCAAAGCCGACGCGCGCAATACGTTCAATCTCCATCTCGTTATAACTTTCCGTATCATAGGCTTCCTGTCCCTTTGATTCACCATTTTTAGTCATTCCGCCGTCTCTTCTGCCGCGCTCCCCAAAATAGATCCCGCCTGTAAGTTCACGTACGATCATGATATCTATCCCGTCAGACACAAAATTGTCTTTGAGAGGGCAGGCCAGGGAAAGTTCCTTATGAAGAACAGCAGGACGCAGATTCGCATATAAGCCCAGACCGGCACGAAGTCCTAAAAGAGCCTGCTCCGGACGTTGATTCCCGGGCAGATCATCCCACTTCGGTCCGCCGACTGCGCCCAGAAGAACGGCATCACTTATTTTGCAGGCAGCAAGCGTTGAAGCCGGAAGCGGTTCGCCCATTGCATCAATGGCACTGCCGCCGGCCAGCAATTCTTCGAAATGAAAAGTATGGCCGTACTTTTGTGCAATTACATCCAAAACCTCACAGGTCTTGTTTGTGACCTCAGGTCCAATTCCATCTCCCGGAATGACTGCTATATTAAATGATCCCATTCTAATGATCCTCCTGTACGGATACGCTGCAAGAACATATTCGTGTATTCATTATATTATTGTAATGTGTATAAAGACAAGAACTGGTGTTATTTCTTTGAAATGTATCCGACCAGTCCGTCTGCTTCTATGATTTTGCGGATGAATTCCGGAAATGGCTTGGCTGTAAAAGTCCTGTCCGTCGTAATATCATGGATTCTGCCTGAGTCAAAATCGATCTCGATCTCATCGCCGTCGTTAATCGCCTCTGCGGCTTCCGCTGACTCCATTATGGCAAGCCCCATATTGATTGCGTTCCTATAGAAAATTCTGGCAAAAGAAGGGGCGATTACACATGATATACCGCTCGCCTTGATGGCAATCGGAGCATGCTCACGGGAGGATCCGCATCCGAAGTTTGTACCGCCTACCATAATGTCACCAGGCCTGACACGAGTTACAAAAGTTGTGTCAAGATCTTCCATACAATGCATGGCGAGTTCCTTAGGATCCGATGTATTGAGATAACGGGCCGGTATAATGACGTCTGTGTCAACATTAGCCCCGTACTTGATAACTTTTCCTTTAGCAATCATATTATTTCCTCCTTATTTACTGTCAATTCAGCTCAAATGGGCTGGCGATGCGTCCAAAAATCGCGGAAGCGGCTGCTACAGGAACACTTGCGAGATATACTTCTGATTCAGGATGTCCCATACGACCGACAAAATTACGATTTGTCGTAGATACACAGCGTTCACCTTTGGCAAGAATGCCCATATGACCGCCAAGGCACGGTCCGCAGGTTGCTGCCGATACAACGCAGTTGGAATCCGCAAAAATCTCAAGAAGTCCTTCCTTCAGCGCTTCTTTCCATACGCGCTGTGATCCCGGAAGGATGATGCACCGTACACCCTTTTTGACTTTTCTTCCTTTGAAGAACTCCGCGGCTACACGCAGATCCTCAAGACGTCCGTTGGTGCAGGAACCGATAACCACCTGATCAATAACAACTTCCGGAAAAGTTCCGACAGTCTTTGCATTTTCAGGAAGATGCGGGAACGCTACCGTCATGGGAACGCTTGCAAGGTCAATGTCAATTGTCCTTTCATATACGGCATCTTCATCAGCTGAAAAAGCGGTGAACGAATGATTGCTGACACGCTCAGGGGCAAATTTCTCAAGATATTCAATTGTCTTCTGATCAACCGGGAAAATGCCGTTTTTACCGCCGGCTTCAATGGCCATGTTGCAGATGGTCAGACGATCAGACATCGAAAGCGTATCGACACCGGGACCTGTAAATTCCATCGACTCATAAAGTGCTCCGTCAACGCCGATCATTCCGATGATATAAAGAATCAGATCTTTACTGGTGATGTTAAGTGAAAGCTTACCTGTCAGATTAAATCGAATCGCTTCGGGTACGCGAAACCATGTCTGTCCGGTTGCCATCGCACACGCAAGATCCGTCGAACCCACGCCAGTTGCAAAAGCCCCCAGGGCGCCGTAGGTGCAAGTATGTGAATCAGCTCCGATGATTACATCACCGGGTGCAACAAGTCCGTTTTCAGGCAAAATAACGTGTTCAACGCCCATCAGCGGGTCGCCGATCTCATAGTAATGTTCAATTCCCTGCGTTTTGGCAAACTCTCTGATTTTTTTACAGTTGTCTGCCGACTTAATATCCTTATTCGGAGTAAAATGATCCGGAACAAGGGCTACTTTGTTTTTGTCAAAAACGCCGCAGGCGCATGTCTGAGCGAATACATCAATGGCAGGCGGTGTCGTAACGTCATTTCCAAGAACAAGATCCAGTTTCGCCTCAATCAGCTGTCCGGGTTCTACTTTATCAAGGCCGGCGTGCTGGGCCAGAATTTTCTGTGTCATTGTCATTCCCATGGTATTTCCTCCTATATTTTAACATGTCTGAACGGGGGGTATCTGTCGGGTGTCATTACTATGATGCTGAATCGAATACCTGTGTAATAATAAATTTGCAGCTGACAGCGGGAAATGCATTACATTACATACTTCTCAGTATAGCCAGCATCAGCGGGTATTCGAGCGAGTCCACAAGGGCCTGGTAGGAAGCGGTAATAATATCAGTGGATACGCCTACTGTACGCCAGGTCTGTGTCCCGTTAGTTGTCTCAATCAATACACGGACACGTGAAGCAGTTGCATGCCGGTTAAGTACACGAACCTTATAGTCGGACAGCCTGGTCTTCTTAAGTTCAGGATAAAATACTTCCATCGCTTTTCGAAGTGCTTTATCAATTGCGTTGATAGGACCATCTCCCTCTTCTGCTGTAATTTCTACCTTTCCGTCTACATGGATCTTAATAAAGGAAGATGCCGACATTTCACCGAGGTGCGGATATTCGGAATTTACTGTAATACGTTCAAGATCAAAGAACGGTTTGTAAAGCCCGAGCTCTCTGCAGACCAGAAGTTCCTGAGAAGCCTCAGCGCCTTCGAAACTATAACCATCGTGTTCGAGTTGCTTTACGCGGCCCAGTACAAGTTCTACTTCCGGGGACGCTTTGTCGATGTTCGGACGGATTCTGCGGATAAGCTCCAGGATAGCAGCTTTTCCGGCAATTTCTGATACCAGAAGACGCCTTGAGTTGCCGACAGACTCCGGGGCAACATGTTCAAATGTCTTAGCGTTTTTCTTGATGGCGTCAACATGCATGCCTGCTTTATGGGCAAATGCGGATACGCCGACATAAGGGGCGCTTCCGGGAAGACTTACATTTTCAATGTCCGCAATCTTTCTTGCAATGGGAGTAAGAAGATCCATTTTTTCAGACGGGATACATGTAATGCCATATTTGAACTGCAGGTTGGGTATGATCGTGGAAAGATTGGCGTTGCCGCAGCGTTCCCCGATTCCATTAAAAGTACCCTGCACATGTGAGGCGCCTGCAAGTACGGCAGCGAGTGTATTGGATACAGCAACTCCGGAGTCGTTGTGGCAGTGGATGCCAACCCTGCATTTATCGGCATTGATCAGGCTGACAACCTGTTCAACGTGAAAAGTGACCTGTTCAGGCATCGTAGCGCCGTTTGTATCACACAGACACACACATGTGGCGCCGGCGTTCTGTGCCGCCATAAGACAGGTAAGGGCATATTCCTTGTTGGACTCCGCCGCTTCAAAATAATGCTCTGCGTCAAAAATAACTTCAATGCCGTGTCCTCTGAAATAGGAAACCGTATCCGCTATCATAAGAACGTTCTCTTCGGGAGTTGCACGCAAAATCTCGCTGACTTCCTGTGCCCATACTTTCCCGAAGATAACCACTGTCTGGGTCCCTGCAGAAAGAAGCGACTGAATCTGCGCATCCTCGTCACAGGACTTATCTTTCCTTTTGGTACTTCCGAACGCACAAAGCCGGGTAGGCATGTCCTTTTTTTGCACAAAGGATCCGAAAAACTCTCTGTCCTTTGGATTACTCCCGGGATTACCAGCCTCAACATATTTCACTCCGACGCTCGACAGAGCCTCAAAAACGGCGAATTTATCATTTACAGAGAAGGAAATTCCCTCTGCCTGCGCGCCGTCGCGCAAAGTTGTATCAAGAATATCAACTGAATCGGGTCTTTTTGACATTTTTCCAATCATGGGTCTTTCCTTTCTCTTAAGTATGATTTCATAAGGAAGGCCTCTGTTATGAATGACTTGCATTCTGCCAACCCCGGTTTTTGTAATATGTAATCTCAGAATACTGGTATACAGTAAAAGGCACAAGAACATGAGCTTAATATTTTCTTACTGTTTTCTGCTATAATAGTCCCCGAAACCCTTTTTGGAGGACAAAATGCCACTTTTAAGCATACAGCAGGTATCTAAAACCTATCACAGCCGAAAACTTCTGGATCGCGTCTCGTTTACCGTCGACGCAGGCGACCGCATGGCACTTGTTGGAAGTAACGGAGCAGGAAAAACAACACTTTTCCGTATGATCGAGGGAAAAGTATCGCCTGATGAAGGGTGCATCATACAGCACAGTCATGTAATTATCGGCTATCTCTCACAAAATCTGGAAGATCAGGATGACGCGGAGAATGCTCTGAAAAGCCGCGAAATCCTTGACCTCGAAGACGAGATGGCGCAGCTTGAACACCAGCTTTCAGATCCAAACCGGCAGGATATGACTTCTCTTCTTGCACGGTACGCCAAGATCACGGCCCGTTATGAGGCGTGCGGCGGATACGATTTTGAACAGCGTATGCGTGAAGTGCTCGCAGGACTTGGACTAACCGCTGATGATCTCTCCCGGCCTGTTACGTCCCTTTCGGGAGGCGAAAGAATGCGTGTTTCGCTTGCGCGGCTCATCGTACAGCGGCCGGATCTTCTTCTTCTCGACGAACCAACCAACCATCTCGATACACAGGCCATGGAGTGGCTTGAAGAATACCTGCAGAAATACAGCGGGGCTGTTCTTCTTATTTCCCATGACCGCTACTTTATTGACCGGACCGCCTCCACTGTCATGGAGCTTGACAATGGCCAGATCAAATCTTACAAAGGTAATTACTCAGCCTATTGCAGACAAAAAGAACAGTTCATAAATGATCAGCGCCAATTAGTTTCTCAGCTGGAAAAGGAAGTCGAAAGGCAGGCCGGAGTTACGCAGACCATGCTCTCACACCGTAAGATGTCTGCCTATCACGCCAGGGAAAAAGTGGTATCCAAGCTCTCCGACAGGCTCTCTGACGAGAAAAGGAAGCTTGCCGGCGGTCCGATGAAGATGAGCTTTGCATTTGTCCCGGAGAAACGTGACGGAGATCCCGACAAGATTCTTTTGCAGACCAGAAACCTGGGAAAATCATATCCTGGAAGTGAATCTCTTTTTGAGGATGTCACATTCCATATCAAAGCATCTGACAAACTTGTGCTTGTCGGACCAAATGGCTGCGGCAAAACCACGCTTCTTTCCATATTACTAGGCAGAGTGCCCGAATTTGACGGGGATGTAATCATCTCTTCTCAAGCGGAATGCGGATACATGGGACAGTTTGTTCCTTTCGCCGACGAAGACAGATGCATCCTGGATGAACTGTTTGCGCGTACGGAGTTATCCGAGACACAGGCGAGGAATCTTCTGGCCCGTTTCGGTTTCCGTGAAATTGATGTTTTCAAAAAGATACAAGTTCTCTCAGGCGGGGAGCGTTCACGTCTCTACCTTTGCTGCCTCCTGCAGGAAAGCCCCGATGTCCTCTTCCTTGATGAACCGACCAACCATCTCGACATACAGTCCCGGGAGATTCTTGAAGGTGCTCTTGCCGATTATTCAGGCGCCATTCTTGCAGTCAGCCATGACCGATATTTTATTGAAAAGTGTTCAAAGGGTGTTCTCGGATTTATCGACAGACACGTGCTTCCGTTTGAGAACTTTTCTCAGTTCCGTACTGCAGAAAAAACAGCCCTTGCAAATCAGCAGATTAAGGAAACGCCTTCTGAAAAAGCAAAGATTCCCGGCACACCTTCGCAGCAGGACGAGTCCAGGTCGGCCGCAAGAGGAAACCGCGCGAAAGAAAGAAGGGATATTGCACTTCGCAAAGAACGAATTAAGGTGCTTGAAAAGGAGATCGAGGACATGGAAACACTGCAGAAAGAAACGGAAGCGGACTTTTCAAAAGATACGCGCCCCGAGGAATATGCGCAGTATGCATCCAATGCCGAGAAGCTCTCTCTTTTCTATGAAGAATATATCGGTCTTTCTGAGGAAGAATAATTTATTTACAGAAATAATCTAAAAAAGCACTGATTATGTTGAATTCACATAATCAGTGCTTTTTGATTATAAGGGCAGCTGCCCATTAAAGATATGGCCGCCTCGATCAGGAACCCAATCAGGAAAAAGTCGCATAATAATAAAGGACACCGTTTTTTTTGCCTTCCGGCTGTGCTGCTAAAAGCTCTGATACGGTAGCAAATCTATATCCCTTTGCCACGAGCCCGTCTATCATAGCGGCAATTGAGTCAACCGTTGCCTGATGTATATCGTGTAAAAGTACAATGTGTCCATTTCGTGCATTCGTAATAACATGATTTGAGATAAATTCAGGCGTCTGGTGATCAGCAAGCCAGTCTTCCGGACAGCTCTCCCATGACCAGTTGACGCAGGCAAGGTTCATCTCGGTTGAAATAGCAAGGACTGTGTCATTACTTCCGCCCGTAGGAGGACGCATAACAGTCGGATACGTTCCTGTCGCTGCAAATATTGCGTCATTGGTCTTTTTAAGTTCATCACGAATCTCATCAGCCGTTAAATCAGTGTATATGGCATGATCATAGGAGTGATTGCCGATCTCATGGCCCTCATCAATCATTCTCTTTAAAAGAGCCGGATCCGCGTCAAGTGTCTCCTGTCCGAGAACAAAGAACGTTGCGTGAACGCCCTTCTCTTTCAGAGTATCCAGAAGTCCCGGCGTTAACGATGCCGAAGGACCGTCATCAAAAGTCAGTGCAATTACCGGATGCTCCGCTGACGGCGGAAGATTAGAAAGAGAATTGGGATCATTACTAACCGTGACGGCAGGCGTAACAGAAATACCCGGTGCTGTTGTCGGCACAAGAGCAGAATCTGATACGGCCGGGGTTACTGAAGTATTAAGCGACATCGAGGCTGCTGTAACTGATGCTGTTGCCGTCGCGGCTCCTGATGCATTGTCAGAATCCCTGAACGCAAAGTATCCCAGGATCAAAACGATAATCAGCAGGACAATTGAGATTCCGCCAAGAATTTGTATCTGCCTGTTAAGCGTCCTGCGGCGGGGAGCGCCCCGCTGGTATTCAGGAGCAGTCTGAGGAGGATTTGTCCGAACACGTTCTCTTGCCTGCGGAGCAGGCGTATAGTAGCCGTCTTTGCGGACCGCAGTCTGCGGTGCATACGAATTACTTTGATTCTGAGTCCGCGGTGCCGGCACACTTGAAGCAGGCCTCGGCTTAACAGGAGGAACCGGTCTGTTTTCTGCTTGATTGTGTACTTCATATCTGTTATCAGTTCGATTCGTTCGCTGCATATCCACAGGTTCCGTGAATTCACCGCGCGGATTATAGCGCGGACCTGCAAGATCGTCAAAAGGAAATTCTTCACTGCCTCTTTTTTTCATATCCGTCTCCTGATGGCATTCTCTCTATTATTTTGTAATCTGGAATATGTAACTATTTATCTTGCTGATAATTGGATATATATTTCAATGATGACTGCATGCAGTATCATTTTGTATCACGCACAAAATGCAAATCAATTATATCATAGAATGTAATCGAAAAACAAAGGTCACTCCATGAAAACATGGAGTGACCCCGGTTAATACAAATTATCTATAAATACGAATTATGCTTTACCTTCAGAACCAAGAACTGTATGAATCTTGTGTGCAACCATTTCCTTAACGGCAGTACGTGCAGGTGCAAGATACTGGCGAGGATCAAAGTGCGAAGGATTGTCATGGAAATATTTACGGATTGTTCCTGTCATTGCAAGACGGATATCGGAATCAATGTTAATCTTGCAGACAGCTTTTCCGGCAGCCTGACGAAGCATTTCTTCAGGAATACCAATTGCATCAGGCATATTTCCGCCGTTTTCGTTGATCATCTTAACGAATTCCGGAACAACGGAAGACGCGCCGTGAAGTACGATCGGGAATCCGGGGAGACGCTTTTCAATTTCGTCAAGGATATCAAAACGAAGCTGAGGCTTCTGGCCGGGTTTGAACTTGAATGCGCCGTGTGAAGTACCGATAGCAATTGCTAAAGAGTCACATCCTGTGCGCTTTACAAAATCTTCAACCTGAGCAGGATCAGTATAGGATGCATTCTCAGCAGACACATTGACATCATCCTCGATACCGGCGAGTTGTCCGAGTTCAGCTTCTACCACAACGCCGTGTGCATGAGCATACTCAACAACCTGCTTTGTAAGTGCTACGTTTCCTTCATAACCATGGTGAGATCCATCAATCATAACAGAAGTAAATCCGCCGTCGATACAGCTCTTGCAGAGCTCAAACGTGTCGCCGTGATCAAGATGAAGCGCGATAGGAAGATTTGTTTCAAGAACAGCTGCTTCCACAAGCTTAACGAGGTATGTGTGATTTGCGTACTTGCGCGCGCCGGAAGAAACCTGAAGGATAAGCGGTGCATTGAGCTCTTTGGCCGCTTCGGTAATCCCCTGAATAATTTCCATGTTGTTAACATTGAAAGCGCCGATTGCGTATCCGCCCTCATAAGCCTTCTTGAACATTTCAGTAGTTGTTACTAATGGCATAATAATTCACTCCTTTTAATGTCGTGTGTAAACCCGTTCGTTTACATCCATTCTATTGTATGATTTAAGTACCCTATTCGTCAATGTTTTTTGGGTTATCTAACATAGCCGAGTTAATAATCCTTGCCATTTCATCCTCTTCTTCTATTAACGCAGGCGGCGCATCTTGTATCCCGCGGTAGACATCCCTGATTTTTTTTGCTTCCGATTCAAGTTGGTCAAAGTCCTCAGAACTTGCTAAATCTTTAGACGTGGTCTGGTAACAGGCTGATTCACGTACATTATCAAGAATCAAATATTTGACAGGGGGCTTTGCGGAACTCTTCTGCAGCGTAGTCAGAAGTGACGAGGCCTGATCGGGCTTGCCTTCACGCGTATCAAAATCTTCAAAAGGAATCCGGATTTTCGTGAACTGATAGCGCAGTACGACTTCATTGATCGTGTAATCAAGTGCGACCCGGTATGATGCAATCAAAAAAGTCTGGACAAACACAAGAATACATATGATTGCGCCAGCTATAGAAAAACCGGATAAGCCAATGCTACGGGAAGCAGGTAAAAAAAAGTAGACAGAGGATGCTATAAAACCAATACCCAAAACCGCAGTAAGAATTCGACGAAGCATAATTGTATTCTTATTTGCAGGAAAACAATGAACGGTATCTTTAGGCAGACTGTCAGGAGACGCTTTAATAACTTCCTTTTCCTTCAAATCGTTACCAAATTCCTCAATACCGGGTGTTCCGTCTGTTTCAGAGATGCTTTGGTCAGACATTTTTATTTCCTCCCAGAAGTTCCATACGTTCCAGGATATTTTTATACATCTCCTGATAACGAACCTGCTTTTCACGTTCTGCTGCGATAACTTTTTCCGGTGCTTTTCCGACAAACTCCTGATTCGTGAGCTTGCCTTCCACACGGTCAATTTCTTTTTTGAGGTTTGTCTTCTCTTTATCCAGTCTCTCAAGTTCTTTATCTATGTCGATCAGATCTTCAAGAGGGATGTAGATCTCACCTCCGCCAAAGACAGCTGCAACCGCCGTAGTCGGGATACTATCTTTATTTTGTCTGACTTCCAGGTCACTTACGCTGGCCAGGCGCTCCAAAAAGGCTTTGCCGGTCACAAACATATCGGCAACCGTCAGATCAGGCGTCACAAGAATAATGCTTGCCTTCCGTGAAGGGGCTACACCCATATTAACCCGGACATTGCGGATCGACCGGATTGCATCCATGAGAAGCTCCATCTGTTGTTCCTGTAAAGGAAAATGGTCGGCTGAATCAGATTTGGGCCAATCGGAAATCATAATCGAATCAGCATGATAATCAAGAACCAGACAGTTATATACCTCTTCAGTCAGGAACGGCATGAAAGGGTGTAAGAGCTGCATGGATCTGGCCAGCACGTCATTTAGTACGTACTGAGCTTCAAGGCGGGTTGATGACTCTTTATCATAGAGCCGGGCCTTGGCGATCTCAATATACCAATCACAGTATTCCTCCCAAAGAAAACTGTAAATCTTGGAAATAGCAACGCCGAATTCAAATTTATCAAGGTTGGCTGTCACTTCAGTTACAACCGTATTCAGCCGGGAGAGAATCCATTTGTCTTCGATGGTAAAACGCGAGCGGTCCACTTCTTCAAATGACAGGTCATCCTCGCAGTTCATTAATACAAAACGCATGGCATTCCAAATTTTATTGGTAAAATTACGTCCCGATTCGATTTTTTCTTCCTGGAACCTTTGATCATTACCGGGGGCGTTTCCGTTAACAAGGGCAAAACGAAGTGAATCGGCACCGTACTTGTCAATAAGGATAAGCGGATCTATGCCGTTACCCAGGGACTTGCTCATCTTCCTGCCCTGCGCATCACGAATAATTCCGTGAATAAGGACATGCTCAAACGGAGTCTGATCCATGCAGGCCAGTCCTGAAAATATCATTCTGGCGACCCAGAAAAAGATAATGTCATATCCTGTTACAAGGACGCTTGTGGGATACCAATAGTCGAGTTCCTCCGTTTTATTTGGCCAGCCTAATGTCGAAAAGGGCCAAAGCGCAGAAGAAAACCACGTATCGAGCGTATCCGGATCCTGCTCCAGATGAGTACTTCCACACTTCGAACAGACTTCAGGAGCAGGATTTGCAACCGTGATTTCTCCGCAGTCCTTACAGTGGTAAGCCGGTATTCTATGTCCCCACCACAGCTGACGGGAAATACACCAGTCGCGGATGTTCTCCATCCAGTTGAAGTATGTCTTATCAAACCGTTCAGGAACGAATTTGGTTTTACCGCTTCTTACTACTTCAAGGGCAGGTTCTGCAAGAGGCTTCATACGGACAAACCATTGGAAAGACACGCGCGGCTCGACGGTCGTCTTACAGCGGTAGCATGTTCCCACATTATGTTTGTGCGGTTCGATTTTAAGAATAAGTCCCTGCTGCGTAAGATCGGCAACGATTTTTTTCCTGGCTTCGTAACGGTCGAGACCTTCATAGACTCCTGCGTTCTCATTCATGTGCGCGTCTTCTGTCATAACAGATACAACAGGCAGATTATGACGAAGTCCCACCTCAAAGTCGTTGGGATCGTGTGCAGGAGTGATTTTTACAACGCCGGTTCCAAAGTCTTTTTCCACATAGGTATCGGCAATAATCGGAATCTCTTTGCCGACCAGAGGAAGAATAACCGTTTTGCCGATCAGATGTGCATATCTTTCATCCTCGGGATGCACAGCTACCGCCGTATCTCCCAGAAGCGTCTCGGGTCTTGTTGTGGCAAGAATCAGTTCACCGGAACCATCGGAAAGCGGATACTTTAAGTGCCAGAAGAAACCATCCTGTTCTTCAAACTCAACTTCAGCATCTGAAATGGATGTCAGGCAATGCGGGCACCAGTTGATGATTCTTTCACCGCGGTAAATCAAGCCCTGCTCAAAGTAACGGATAAAGACTTCCGTGACAGCTTCAGACAATCCTTCGTCCATGGTAAAGCGCTCGCGCTCCCAATCACAGGAAGAACCAAGCCGTTTGAGCTGTTCAACGATGCGGCTGCCGTAGAGCTCTCTCCACTCCCATGCGCGCTCGAGGAACTTGTCACGTCCGAGGTCGTCCTTGGTGACGCCCTCCTTCTTCATGGATTCAACAATCTTGGCTTCAGTCGCAATAGCAGCATGATCAGTCCCCGGCAGCCAAAGTGCAGAAAATCCCTGCATGCGTTTGTAACGTGTCAGAATATCCTGAAGCGTATTGTCGAGGGCATGTCCCATGTGAAGCTGCCCGGTAATATTCGGCGGAGGCATGACAATGCAAAAAGGCTTTTTTTCAGGATCCGGGACTGCATGAAAGTATCCCTTACTCTGCCAGTCGGCATACATTCTAGCTTCCGCTTCAGCCGGCTCAAATGCCTTGTTAATATTGTCTACTCTTGCCATTTTGAATTTCCTCCATGGGTTTTTTCTGATCTATTTTAATTCAAAACCAGCTAAATTAGAAGTACTATTTATTTTCCGCTGTCTTTCTCCCTTATTTCAACGCGACGGATCTTCCCGCTTATTGTCTTTGGGAGTTCCTCAACATACTCAATTATGCGGGGATATTTGTACGGCGCCGTAACATGCTTCACGTAATCCTGAAGTTCTTTGGTCAGTTCAGGTGATCCGGCAAATCCTTTACATAGAACAACAGTGGCTTTTACCGCAAAGCCGCGTACCGGATCCGGCACGCCGGTAACAGCGCATTCCATGACGGCCTTATGCTCCATAAGGGCGCTTTCCACTTCGAAAGGACCGATTCTGTAACCTGAACTTTTGATAACGTCATCCGTTCGGCCAACATACCACAGGAAGCCCATCTCGTCACGGTACGCGGTATCACCGGTATGGTAGAGACCGTCATGCCAGGCACGCTTCGTAGACGCTTCATCATAATAGTATTCACAAAAGAGACCGAGGGGCTTCCCGCCTGCGTTTTCATCTGTTCGGATACAGATCTCGCCTGTTACGCCGGATAAGAACTCGCTGCCGTTCTCATCTGCAATAATAATTTTGTATCCGGGGGAAGACAGCCCCATTGAACCTAATCGAGGCTGCATCCAGGGAAAAATGGAGGCACAAACAAGCGTTGTTTCCGTCTGTCCAAAACCCTCAAATATTTTAAGGCCTGTATTTTTAAGCCACTTGCTGTAAACTTCCGGATTCAGAGCCTCGCCGGCCGTACAGCAGTGCTTAAGAGCAGACAGATTATATGGAGTGAAGTCTTCCTGTATCATAAAACGATACATCGTAGGCGGCGCACAAAAAGTGTTCACCTTGAACTTTTCAATTTTCTCAAGGATATCCGAGGCACGGAATTTCTCAAAATCATAAGTGAATACAGCTGATTCCCCAAGCCACTGACCATACATCTTGCCCCACAGCGACTTAAGCCAGCCCGTATCAGAAATCGTAAAATGAAGTCCGCCGTCTTCAACCCGATGCCAGAAAACGCCGGTCAGCAGATGTCCGAGGGGATATGAGAAATCATGCAGGACCATCTTCGGATACCCGGTTGTTCCGGATGAAAAAGACATGATCATCGGATCTGTTGCTTTGGTGTCGGCCTCACCTTCAGGTCTTGACCACAGATCGCTCTGCGCAGCAAGAGCTGTATCAAAATCGATCCATCCCGGTACCATTTTACCGCGTGTAACGGCTCTGATCTGAAGAGTCTCAAATCTGTCAAGAGCTTCGTCAACATGCTCTGTACAGTCCGAATCACCTGTCATGACCAGCATCTTAATCTTTCCTGCGTTCATCCGGTACTCATAGTCCTTCGCCATCAGAAGATGTGTCGCCTGTACGGCAACGGCGCCAATCTTATGAAGCCCCATCATGCAGTACCAGAACTCGAAGCCGCGTTTTAGAACGAGCATGACCAGGTCACCTTTTTTAATGCCCTGTCCTGCAAAAAAGTTTGCTGCTTTATTGGAGAGCTTTGCCATCTCTCCAAAAGTAAATTTACGCTCTTCTCCGTCATTTGATACCCAGAGCATACAAAGCTTGTCCGGAGTACGTTCTGCAATAACATCAAGAACGTCATATGCGAAATTGAATGTATCAGGATATGTGACCTTGTAATTTTTTTGAAGATCCTCAAGAGTTGCATAATTATCTCTGTGTCTACCGACAAATTGTTCATATATTGGCATAATTTTATTTCTCCTTCTGAATTACAACGGCTAAAAACTTGCAGGCCTTACCCTGATTAGCTTTCATGGCATGCGGAATTCCGGAATCAAAATAGATGCTGTCACCTTCGGACAACTCATATGATATTTCTCCAATATAGAATGTCATCTGACCTTCTACAACATAATTGAATTCCTGTCCTTCGTGAGCATGTAAAACAGGAACGTTATTTTCCTTTGCCTCAACAGTAACCATAAAAGGCTCAGCCATTTTGTTGCGGAAAGTATATGCAAGATGCCTGTAATCATAGGAAGCCCGGCGGCGCACTTCAAAACCTCCGCCTCTTTTTACCATACAGCATGTCGAAAGTTTCGGTGAATCTCCGCTCATAAGGTCGACAACATCTACTCCGAGTACATTTGCTGCATTATACAAAAAAGAAAACGAGAAATCCTTCTCTCCCTTTTCATAAGAAATATAGTCTGTCAGGCTGACTTCACACTTTTCGGCCATTGTTTCCTGCGTCACTTCTTCAATTTCACGTAAAGCTTTAATTCGCTCGCCCATTTCCTGCAGTTGATCCATCATAAGCCTACCTCCTGCCATAATTTTGCATAAGATTTATTGACTCTAATAATAGGTAAGCTAAGAAAGTCTGTCAACAAAACGACCTGCCGCCACAATTTTTTGTCATCTTTAGATTACATTTTTACATGTTTTGCGTCTTTTGAATATTACTAATCGATGCCGACTTCAAAAAGCACTAAAAAAAGAAAACTTCCTGGATCTTCACGCATGAGACGCGAAAAAATCCAGAAAGCTCTGCATTGAATACTAACGGAAAAATTACGGCGCATCCGGTATCAATATGAATCCGTTTTCATATTCAAATCTGATAGTCAATGGCGGAACGGGCGCTGACGGCGGACCTTATTGAAGGTCCGACTTTAACGTGTTCCGGATGATTAACATACGTGTTCAAATCTTCCATATTGTCAAAAGTTGTCAAAAGCGCTACATCCATATTCGACGCCACGGGATTCTCGTTTTTGACAACAGACAGACTTCTGAGTTCGGGAATAAGGGGCGGAAGTGCAGAAAGCAAGCCGTTGATCAGCTGGAAGTTCTCCTCTTTACTTTTACCATTCTCACCGTCTAAAAGTTTCCATAATACAACATGGTGAATCATAACCGTACCTCCCTGTTTTTTTGCAGATTTCGCGATTCTAAATCAAGTTATTTTACTCAATATTGTCATTTATAAGCGCAAGGGCTCCGAATAAGACCGAATCATCGCCGAGCGCTGCTTTTGCAAACTTGACTGTAGTACGGATCGAGGGCATGCAGTATGCATCAATCTGACTTACAATTTTATCAAGAAATACATCGCCCAGAGCTTCCATCACGCCGCCGCCATACACGATCATCTGCGGACTGAAGATATTAACCAGTGATCCGCTCGCTACAGCCAGATAATGACAGGATCGGTCGATTGCTTCGAGCATAACCGGATCTCTGGCGTCATATGCCGCCTTCATAGCCTTACTCTTGAATACTCCGTCAGCAATGGCGCCTTCCATCATTGTGGAGCGTCCGCGCATGATCTGCTGCCGGATATAGTCAACCATGCCGAGCTTACTGGAAAATGCTTCAAGACAGCCCCGCTGACCGCAATTGCACCGGGGTCCCTCCGTATTCAGAACCATGTGTCCAATCTCGGCACCCTTGCAGTCATAGCCTGTATAGAGTTTGCTGTCGAGTATCAGACCGCCGCCCATACCTGTTCCGATAAAGAGCCCGACAACCTGTGACTGGCCTCTGGCTGCGCCGTACTTCCATTCGCCGTAGACGCCTATATTGACGTCATTACCGATAAAAAAGGGAACTTTGAACCGTTCCTCAAGTATCCGTTTGATCTCGTAGTTTCTCCAGGGAAGATTCGGTGCAAAAAGAACAATACCCGTCTCCTGATTAATAACACCCGGAGCACCTGCGGAGATAGCCCTTACCTCATCAAGAGTAATTCCGTAACCTGACAAAAGTTCATCCACTACGCCTGCAATCGTATCTTCAATATTCTGAAGGCCTTCTTTAGCCTTTGTCTTCTTCTTAAGACGATATACAATTTCCTGTTTTTCATCAATAATAGCTCCGAGGACCTTCGTCCCCCCTATATCCAGACAAACAGAATACTTTTGCATACTAATCCTCCCTCAAGGACTTCAAATTATCATACAAGTCATATAACTTCTGCACACCATTTTCAAGATGATAATAGTGAAAAATATACGGAATAAGCAAAGCTAAAAACACGGCAAAAAGAGCAATGACAGGAATAGAACCGGTTATCAGAAAAAGCGAAAAGCTTGCAAAGGTTAAAACCGCAAACAACATCGTGACGAGAAGGTGAATAAGACGCTCATGCTGAAAAAAGAGAATCCACTCCCATAGGGAGCGGATCTCCTTGTCCATATGTTCTTTTGAAATTGTACCACCCAAAGCATTCTTTTCCAGCAGTACTTTGGTATGTGCAGTTATCTCTTTGAGACGGTCTGACATGTAGATGCTCTCCGATCTGTCTGCGCAGACAGCTTAAAGCGGTAAAATCAGGCTCCGATTTCCTCTGTTGCACCGCGGGGACGCTTCTTGACTTTACTGCCAAGAATCAGCTGCGGCGGCGTCCTGTCAACGACGCTCTCCCTGGTAATAATACACTTCTCGATATCTTTACGTGAAGGAATCTCATACATGATATCCAGCATGATTTCTTCGAGAATGGCACGCAGACCTCTTGCACCGGTATTACGCTCGATGGACTGCGCGGCAATTGCTTCAACCGCCTCATCCGTAAACTCAAGTTCAACCCCGTCCATATTCAGTATCTTCCAATACTGCTTCAGAAGGGCATTCTTCGGTTCTTTGAGGACACGAACCATTGCTTCCTTATTAAGTCCTTCGAGAGTAACAGAAACCGGAACGCGGCCTACAAACTCTGGAATGAGACCGAATTTCAGCAGGTCCTGAGGCATCAGATACTTGAGAAGCTCACCGTTCTTTCTGTCCTTCTTCGTATGCACATCCGCGCCGAATCCGAAAGCCTTCTGACCGATACGTGTCTCAATGATCTTCTCGAGACCGTCAAAGGCGCCGCCGCAGATAAAGAGAATATTGGTCGTGTCAATTTGAATGAATTCCTGATGCGGGTGTTTTCTTCCGCCCTGCGGAGGAACATTGGCGACTGTACTCTCCAATATCTTAAGGAGAGCCTGCTGAACGCCTTCACCGCTTACATCTCTTGTAATGGATGGGTTCTCGGATTTTCTGGTAATCTTATCAATCTCGTCAATGTAGATAATACCGCGTTGTGCCTGTTCAACGTCAAAATCGGCGTTCTGCAGAAGCTTCAGCAGAATATTCTCAACATCTTCTCCCACATATCCCGCTTCAGTAAGCGCCGTAGCATCAGCTACTGCAAAAGGAACATGAAGAACCTTTGCAAGTGTCTGTGCCAGAAGCGTCTTGCCGCAGCCGGTCGGACCTACCATAAGAATATTGCTCTTGGTAAGCTCGATATCGTCGTTTTTTGCCTGTTTGGAAAAAACCCTCTTATAGTGGTTATAAACCGCTACGGATAAAGCTT
>Ga0123338_10000372_pt1 | contig 46757 bp, 45 predicted proteins | sample grotaG_FD_89793 | JGI IMG/M metagenome (GOLD analysis project Ga0123338, IMG submission 89793) | Glacier valley bacterial and archeal communities from Borup Fiord, Nunavut, Canada, to study Microbial Dark Matter (Phase II) -... | ecosystem: Environmental > Aquatic > Freshwater > Ice > Glacier ... | reverse complement strand
TTGATCTTGGGATTAATATATTTTTTCATGGTTCTTACCTCACTTTTAATTTTATTGAGATAAGAATACTACACTACTTGGTCATGCTATGGCATTTCTGAGGATTGTATATAATCATTTAAACTTAATATAAAAAAGTTCTTTAAGTATGAGGCTTTAGGAAATATAACTATAATTTTAATTTCAATTATACTAGTATATTTACTTATTTCATTATACTTTTCGAATCATTTCTTTTTTCATACGGTAATAAATGAAGTTAATCTTTCGATGAAATCATATGAAGATGCGGATTATATAATAAGAAATTATATTAAAGACTATGAGCTGCAGTTAATAGAAAGAAATGGTGAAACAGAATTTATCACAGGGCATGATATTGAATTGCAATACAATGAAATGAATAGTATTACCAAAATTTATCAAGAGCAAAAATCCTTTCAATGGATAAGTTCCTTGTTCAAGGGTCAAGGTTACTATGTAACTGATTTATATAATTATCATAACGAAAAATTAGAAGAGGCAATTAATAAATTAATGTGTATCAATAAAGATATGTTAGATCCCCAAAATGTAAGTTTTAAGTATTCAAATGGCATTTATGAAGTGATTGAAGAAGTATATGGAAATAAAATTATAAAAGAAAAATTAAGCGAAGAAATTAAAAAAAATATAATAAGAGGAAAAACAAGCTTAGATTTAGATATAAAACTTTGCTATGAAAATCCAAAGTACATCTTAAGTTCTGATAAAACGTACCAAACAAAGAATTTGCTAAATAAGTATGTAGCAACAAAAATCACATATAATTTTGGAAATGAAAATGAGATATTAGAAGGAAACTTAATAAATAAATGGCTTCATGTAAATGAAAATTTAGACGTAATAATAAACAAAAATGCAGTGATGAAATATGTAAAAGGGTTAGGCAGAAAATATGATACAGTTGGAGAAACAAGAAATTTTAAAACTTCTACCGGTAAAATAGTTGAAGTTATCGGCGGACTTTATGGGTGGAAAATCAATCAGGCTAAGGAAACAAAAGCATTAATAGAAAATATAAAACTTGGCAATGTTATTGAAAAAGAACCTATCTATACTCAAAAGGCTTTATCAAGGGATGGGAATGAAATAGGCAATACTTATGTAGAAATTAATATAACAAATCAATATCTATGGTTTTATAAAGATGGCAAGCTTATTGCCCAAGGTGCTATTGTTACAGGAAATCCCAATAAAGGAAACTCAACTGTGGTTGGAACATATATGCTAAATTATAAACAAAATGGTGCAACTTTAATTGGCCTGGGATATGAAGTTAATGTAAATTATTGGATGCCATTTTATGGTAATATGGGAATACATGATGCTAACTGGAGAAATTCCTTTGGAGGGGAAATATACAAAAGTAAAGGAACTCATGGTTGCGTAAATGTCCCATTATATTTAGCTAAAACAATTTTTGAAAATATAGAAGCCGGAATCCCTGTTATTAGTTATGAAGAATAGAAAAATAGAGTGCTTGAGAAATCGAGTTATTTACACAATTTATCATTTCGAATTAACTTGCCACAAGTTTTACTTGTAAACATCTAGTCAAATTAATATAATAAAAGAAAAATTATAAATGTAAAATGTGGGGATTCAATATATAATGGTGGAAGAGTTTGATAAACTGCTACATAGTAACGAGGCTAAAACTTGCGAGTAATATATTCCATAACCAACTTAGGAGATATTCAAATCTACCAACAGAAAGATGAGTATAAATATTATGGAGATTACGTATATAGGTCATAGCGGGTTTTTAATTGAATGGGAAACATGCTATTGGTTATTTGATTACTATAAAGGTGATATACCTGAAATGGATTCAAAGAAAAGGATTTTTGTATTTGCCAGTCATAATCATAAAGATCATTTTAATCCTGAGATTTTTAAATTAAATGACAATTATTATAATATAGAGTATGTGCTATCCTCTGATATTAAGGTAACAAAAGAATATTGCCGGAAGATAGGTATTACTGATGAGATAATAAATAAAATAGTATCAGTAAAGCCATCAAATGAATATGAGCTGCAGGATAATGGGATTGTCTGCAACGGCGGCCAACTTATAGATAAAAATAGAATAATTCTGAAAACACTGAAATCTACAGATCGCGGAGTTGCTTTTCTGTTACATTATCAAGAAAAAACAATATATCATGCAGGTGATCTTAACCTATGGGTATGGAAAGAAGAAACAAAACAAAATAACAACAATATGATAGCAATGTTTAATAAGGAAATGAATGTTTTAAAAGACATTCCAATTGACATAGCATTTGCACCTCTGGATTCTAGGCAAGAAGAGTGGTATTATATGGGCCTAGAAAAACTTTTAAATACTGCAAAAGTCAAATATGTATTTCCAATGCATTTTTGGAAAAACCAAGCTGTTATTCAACAATTTAGACAAGAAAGAATGATTAATATAAATAATGCGAAAGTAATGGACATTTGCCAGGAAGGCCAAAAGTGGGAAATAGAATAAATAACTTGAAAGGTTTTGGAATAACGAATGAACACAAGAAAAAATGGAAATATAGGGTATTTATATATACTGGCTTCAGCGAGTTGCTTTAGCCTTGCCGGGGTACTAATTAAAATGATTTCATTGTCTTCCATATCGATTAATGGTCTCAGAAATCTTTTCGCATTTATCGTAATGGGAATATACATAAAGAAAATAAAGCATAATATCGTTATGAATAAGGTTGTGATTGGGGGAGCCATTTGTAATCTTTTTATGAATCTGACCTTTGTAATGGCAACAAAATTAACTTCGGCTGCGAATGCAATCGTTCTTCAGTTCACAGAACCTATTTTTATAATCATATTTTTATGGATTATTTGGAAATATAAGCCGGATAAAAAAGCAGTAATTACTTGCATTCTGGTATTTGGTGGAATATTATGTTTTTTCTTTGATAAGATTTCTCTTGATGGGCAACTAGGTAATATCCTTGCAATCATTTCAGGAGCTTTATACGCACTTGTCTTTTTAATTAAAAAAATGAAAAACTCAGATTTTGAATCCTCAATTTTGCTATCGCAGCTAGCTAGTTTTATCATATTTATCCCGTGGTATTTTAAAGAAACAAATTATACTACAAACAATTTTCTGCTGATTATGGTCCTTGGAGTCGTACAAATGGGACTTGCTTATATTCTACTAGCAAAGGGATTAGAAAGGGTATCACCGGTAGCCGCTTCATTAACATCAACAATAGAGCCTGTTTTGAATCCAATTTGGGTGGCAATATTTTATAGGGAAACGATATCTCCAATTGCCATACTAGGAGCCGCAATGGTGATTATTTCATCAACTGTTTATAATATGTTAAGTTCAAAGTCGAAACATGAGGAACAGGACTGTTATGAAGCATAATCTTAAACCTATACCTTAATCAGATTAAGCATTAGATAAAGATAATTTTTAATTGCTGCGAAAGATTGAAAAAAAGCAAGGAGGACATGGCGTTAATGCATGGGAGTATTCGAGCTTAAAAATGAGCAATCTCAGACTTTAGAACATATTTCGAGAGAGCTTTAATATAAAAAGGAGGAAAGTAAAAATGAACAAATTTGAAGGTGCAGAAAAGATAGGATTAAGAAATAAAGAGACAGGAAAGCTTATAGCTGTGTATCCAAATAAGCCTGAGGGAACGGATTCTGAAATAGACAAAGCTGTGCGGGATTGGTATTACAACCAGAACTGTGCTGCAGAAGAGAAAATGAGAAATGCATATGTGGATGTATTAACTGAAAATGAAATAAAATCACATATATAAGAATGTAATCAAGAGAAGAAAAGTTTAATAATTAAATATCGCTTTTTTTCAATGATTGTCAATTAGAGACCGTCTGCTTTCAGAATTTTTGAAAGCAGACGTTTTTTTGAATACATAGGTAAATCGATACATATGTCTGCTCTTGCGTTGAAAACAACAAAATAAAACATAATTAAGGGTATAAACCAATTAAATAAAATAAAAAAGCAAAAAATCATTTACAAACACACACAAAGAGATTATAATACAACTTATCATAAATAATACAACAAATATAAAGATAAACGCAAGTTATAGTAAAAGTGAAATAATGATAGGAGTGAAGATATGTTAAATACAAATTTTCCAACAGATTACGAAGCGAAGCAGGCCATACTTGAAGTTGGTCGACGGATGTACACAAAGAATTTTGTAGCAGCAAACGATGGGAATATCAGCTGCAAGGTAGATAATGATATCATTTGGACAACTCCGACCGGTGTTTCTAAGGGCTTCATGGATGAAGATATGCTTGTTAAGATGCGTCTGGATGGTACGGTGCTTTCGTCCGGTGGCTTGAAACCCTCCTCTGAGGTTAAAATGCACATCCGTGTTTATCAGGAGAATCCTGAGGTCATGGGCGTAACACATGCACATCCGACGATTTGTACATCTTTCGCCATTGCGGGTATTGGGCTCGACAAAGCCATATACTCTGAGGCACTGGTAAACTTAGGCACCGTTCCTTGCATCCATTACGAAACACCCGGTACGCAAGGAATACCTGATTCAATAGCACCCTATTGCAAGGACTATAATGCCGTATTGTTAGGAAACCATGGCGCACTTTCCTGGGGAAAAACACTCATGGAAGCTTTCTTTCGTTTGGAAGCCATGGAACACTATGCTATGGTACTCATGTATACCGGTAAAATCCTTGGTAAAGCCAATGAATTAAGCTTTGACCAAGTACAGGAATTACTGAATATTCGTACGAATATGGGAATCACTACCGGTGGTATTCCGCGCTGTGCTGCAAAGGCTTCCAATCTGAAAGATGTTGTGTCAGAATATACACCATTTATTAAGCCTGGGCAGGCGAATGTAGGAATATCTCAAGAGCAACCATCAAATGCGAGTAGCTATTACGCATCTTCAAAGGAAGGTTCCGACCAAAGCTATAAGAATGATATTGAACTGATTACTCAGGCTGTTATCAAGCGTTTACGTGAAGTTAATTAGTGCTTAAACGGGCAAATGGAGGTATATATGAACGAAAAAACACTACGTAAAATGGTGGAAAGCATCCTACTATGTGAAATGGCAAAAAGCGGTGAACTTATTGTACCGGTTTCCTCCTCTAACCGACATGTCCATCTGAGTCAAAAGGATATCAATCAGCTCTTTGGAATGGGCTACCAATTAACAAAGATTCGTGATTTAGTACAACCTGGTCAGTATGCCTGTGAAGAAAGTGTCACGTTAGAAACTGGGAAAGGTAAGCTGCTGTTACGTGTTGTGGGTCCGGTACGTAAGGAAACACAAGTGGAGCTAACGTTTACAGAGGCAGTAAAGCTTGGAATCTCACCCGTGATTCGTATGTCGGGAGATGTTGCTGGGACGCCCGGAGGCGTTCTCAAAAACGGCGACAAACAAGTAACCATTTTGCAAGGTATTATTGTCGCGGCACGTCATTTACATCTATCGTCAGATCAAGCCGAATGTTATGGACTTAAGGATGGGGATATTGTATCTTTGCATATTGAGGGCATACGCAAAGTCATATACAACAATGTGGCTGTTCGTGCAGGACAAGGGCATACGTTGGAAGCGCATATTGATAGAGAAGAAGCGAATGCGGCCCTACTTCAGGATGGAGCATTTTGCCGGATAGAACAACAACAACATACTGTCGTTACCAAAATTATCTTGCCAGAGTCTGCAAAAGCCCCACCCACCCCCCAAGGTAAAGATGAGCGAAGGCTTATCACAGAGGAGGATGTGAAAGCAGCGCATGCTGCTGGACAAACGGTTATTACATATGCCGCTGGTGCCATTATCACCCCACTGGCTCGGGATGCGGCATGGGAATATCACATCGAAATATGACGCTATTTACCAGGCGTTAAAAAGGAGTCAAAATGATTTTAGGCAGAGTAAGAGGAAATGTAGTAAGTACAGTAAAATCAGAGAAGCTTTTAGGTTTTAAGCTTCTCATCGTTGTTCCTATTAACATAGATACATTTGAGGAACAAGGATCACCTATCGTAAGCATCGATACCGTTGGTGCAGGCGAGGGAGAAGTTGTTATGGTAGTAGGCGGAAGTTCATCACGCCAGACCTCCCAAACGGAGAACCGTCCGGTAGATAGTGCGATTGTTGCTATTATCGACAGTGTTGATTTAAAAGGCAATCGTGTATTTGACAAATTTCCGCAGGACAAATAGTTAAAAAAAGAATACGAGGTGTAAACTATGACATTAACAGATCAGCAAATCCGTCAGATTACCGATGATATCGTTCGTGAACTGACGGGGAAAATAAGCAAAACAGTTCCTGAGGTGACGATGTCTCCAAGCATGGTTAATGCGTCATCTACTTGTACTGTAACGAATAATTGGCTGTGTGATACAGCTGATGAAGCAGTACAAAACGCAAAAGCATCACAAATAAAATTAATGGATATGACATTGGTTCAGCGCGGTGACCTTATTGCTTCCATGCGTAAAGCGGGAGCGGATAACGCTGAGTACCTAGCTAAACTAGCACATGAGGAGACAGGATACGGTCGTACAGCAGATAAAGTTAAAAAGAATCTTCTTGCTTCTTTACATACACCTGGTATTGAAGATTTACACACGAACGCCTATACCGGTGATAATGGGATGACCATTGTTGAGCAAGCACCCTTTGGTGTGATTGGATCCATGACGCCATCCACAAACCCGACCTCGACCGTAATCAATAATAGTATCAGTATGATTGCTGCAGGAAACGCAGTGGTATTTAACCCACATCCTTCTGCAAAACATGCTTCTCAAGAGGCAATGCGTCTTTTGAATGAAGCTATTGTGGCTGTAGGTGGTCCGGCAACATTGATTACGACTGTCAAGGAACCAACTATCGAAAGCGGACAAGCTATCATGGGACATAAAGATATACCGCTTTTATCCATCACAGGTGGTGAGGCTGTTGTGAAGGTAGCTATGAAGACCGGTAAAAAGGTAATAGCAGCTGGTCCTGGTAATCCTCCTGTAATCGTAGATGATACGGCAGATTTAGTCGAAGCTGCCAAAAAGATCGTGGATGGTGCCAGCTTTGATAACAACGTGTTGTGTGTGGCAGAAAAAGAAGTATTTGCGTATGCAGGAATTGCAGATGCGCTAATGGCTGAAATGGTAAAGAACGGTGCATATCGCATCAGCGGTGAAGATATTGAAAAAGTTATGGCGACCGTACTTATAAATAAAGAGGGGCATTTTGTCATTAACCGTAACTATGTTGGTAAGGATGCTGCCGTGATACTGCGAGATAGTGGAGTTTCCTTTAACGGCAATCCGCGTCTTGTGATTGCAGAAGTCGATAAATATCACCCGTTTATTATGGTGGAAATGTTGATGCCCGTATTGGGTATTGCACGAGTATATAGCTTTGAGGAAGCAGTGGAGGAAGCCTACCGTGCAGAACAAAACTGCAAGCACTCAGCCATTATGCACTCAACGAGTGTTCATAATATGTCGGTGGCAGCTCGCCGTATGAACACAACGATATTTGTCAAGAACGCACCTTCTTATTCCGGCTTAGGATTTGGTGGAGAAGGATTTCCTACATTCACTATCGCGACACCAACAGGAGAAGGTCTTACAAGTGCTCGTTCGTTTACACGTCAACGACGCTGTGTACTTTATGGGGATTTTCGCATTATTTAAGGATAGACCGGATTTTGGAGGGATATTGAATGGAAGTTATGGTTGATATAATTGAACTGGTAAAAAGCGCAGGCGTGGTTGGCGCAGGCGGTGCAGGATTTCCAACGCATGTGAAACTAAATTGCAAGGCCGACCTGGTAATTGCAAATGGTGCGGAATGTGAACCTCTCTTACGAGTGGATCAAATATTAATGCAGGAAGAAGCACAGCGCATAGTCCGAGGTCTAGAAGCAGCAATGTCAGTTGTGAATGCAAAGTCCGGCATCATAGCAACCAAACTGCATTATCATGATTCCGTTGAGGCTTTGAAAAAGGCTATCCGAGGGAAAGAACATATAAGTCTTCATCTCATGAAAAGCTATTATCCTGCGGGCGATGAAAAATCTTTGATTTATGATATCACCGGGCGTGTGGTGCCAAGCGCAAAACTGCCGCTGGATGTCAATTGTGTGGTTTCAAATGTTGCTACGCTGACAAATATAGCAGATGCTCTGGAAGGAAAGCCGGTTATTGAAAAATATCTGACGATTGGCGGTGATGTCGAAGCCCCTGTTACACTGTGTGCACCAATAGGAATCCCCTTACAGGAGCTACTTGTATTTGCAGGTTTTCATGGAACTAAGGAGGATTATGCTCTTATTGTCGGTGGTCCTTGTATGGGACACCTGGAGGAAAACTGGGAGGGACCCGTCACCAAAACCACAGGAGGAATATTAATCTTTCCTCGTTCACATCCGATCATTGTGCAACGCACAATGTCAATGTCACACCAAATAAAGCTTGCACAGGCAGTGTGTTGTCAGTGCAGCCAATGTACACAGTTGTGTCCACGAAATGCGTTGGGACTCAATGTCCAGCCGCATAAAGTTATGCGTGCAATAGCATACGCAGATGCAAGTCTAATCGGCGATGCAAATGGAGTACTTGCCTGCTCAAGCTGTGGATTATGCACAAATTACGCTTGCAACTTTGGGCTTTCCCCCTCTTTGATGATGACTATGTTTAAAGAAAAACTCTCTAAGGTTGGAGTAAGACCTTATCCCGAAAGCCAGATTAAACCTGATGAGGCAATACGGTTAAAGCGAGTACCAACGAATAGACTGATATCACGCTTAGGTCTTTCGGATTTCGATGTGCCCGCACCGTTGTTACAGAAAAAAATAAAAACGAAGCATGTTAAGATACCACTATTAATGCATATAGGAAAGCCTGCCATTCCACTGGTTGCCGTGGGTGACTTAGTTAAGTGTGGTGATCTAATTGCCGGGATACCGGAAAAATCACTTGGAGCCAATATCCATGCAAGCATTAGCGGCAAGGTCGTAAAGGTCACTGACAGTAGCATTGAGATTAAGTCATAAGGAGGTAAACAAGTATGTATGCATTAGGCATGGTAGAAGTTCTGAGCATTCCCATGGGTGTATTAGCTGGAGATGCAATGTTAAAGGCAGCACAGGTTTCGCTTGTTACGGCACAGACTGTGTGTGCAGGTAAATATATCGTAGCTGTCAGCGGAGATGTTGCAGCGGTTAAAGCTTCCGTCGAAGCAGGTGTGAATGTGGTAGAAAATACACTTGTGGACAGCCTGCTCATCCCGAATGTCGACAAACGTGTCATTTCAGCCATTTCAGGTGTAAGCGTGATAGAAAATGTACAAGCAGTAGGTGTAATCGAAACTTTCTCTCTTTCAGCTGCGGTACAAGCTGCAGATGCAGCTGTTAAAGCTGCTAATGTTGAGCTGATTGAGGTGCGTTTAGGCCGCGGAATGGGAGGCAAGTCCTTCGTTGTATTGACAGGTGAAGTGGCTGCGGTTGAAGCCGCTGTTGCAGCAGCAGAAAATTGTGAGGAAACAGAGGGTATGATGGCAAGAAGCGTTGTAATTCCCTCACCCCATATGGATATAATTAACGCACTGTTGTGATGACAGTTAGCGGTATATCATAATAAATTTGATTATTATATGCCTGCCAATGCAGGCAGATGGAGGTTGATATGGATAGAACAATGATGAAAGAAGCACTTGGAATGGTAGAAACACGAGGACTCGTAGGTGCCATCGAAGCGGCAGATGCTATGGTTAAGGCTGCTAATGTTGTGCTAATCGGCAAAGAGACAATCGGTGCAGGTTTAGTTACCGTAATGGTACGTGGTGATGTAGGTGCCGTGAAAGCGTCTGTTGAGGCAGGCGGCGCTGCGGCGAAACGTGTCGGCGAACTCGTCAGCGTACATGTAATTCCTAGGCCACACAGTGACGTGGAAGGCATATTACCACGTATACTGCCACAGGCTACTGAGTAACAAATGTATATTGGCAGAGTAGAAGGCACAGTCGTGTCAACAATCAAAGATCCTGCATTTGTTGGAATAAAACTTTTGTTGGTACGTCTTATCGAAAACGACAAGCCAACAAAACTGGTTGTGGCCGGTGACGCAACCCGTCAGGCAGGAATTAATGATTTAGTTACTTGTATTGGTTCCAAAGAAGCAGCGTTGATATTCAGGGAGGTACATCCCCCATGCGATGTTACAATTACAGGTTTCATCGATGAATACAACCTAAGAGAAAAGAATTAAAAAAAAGGAGAATAATTATATGGAAAAACAGGCATTAGGTATGGTTGAAACAAAGGGTTTGGTAGGTTCCATCGAAGCGGCAGATGCAATGGTAAAGGCTGCGAATGTTGTCTTAATTGGAAAGGAATACATAGGTGCTGGACTGGTTACTGTTATGGTGCGTGGTGATGTTGGCGCTGTGAAAGCTGCTGTTGAAGCAGGTAGTGCAGCAGCGAAGCGTGTTGGTGAACTTGTGAGTGTACATGTTATCCCTAGACCTCATGAGGATGTTGAAAAAATACTTCCAAAGATTTTATAAGAAAGGGAGGATGATTTGAAGCTGGCAAGAGTTGTAGGGAATATTGTGTCCACTGTCAAAGATAAAGCTTATGAAGGATATAAATTAATGCTTATTCAGTATGTTAATGATAAGGGTGAGCCGGACGGAGCGAGGCAGATAGCATTTGATTGTGCACACGTTGGTATTGGAGATCTTGTTATCGTGAATACGGATGGTGGCGCAGCAAAGATGCTCTTGGATGATAAAGAAATCATTTCTGATTTGACAATATGCGGTGTTGTGGATCAGTATACACTCCACTCTGAAACCATTTATCCTGCCATCGATTCATAATTTAAAAAACAAGATGAATTTATAATGAATTAAAAGGCTTTGTCCGATAGAGAAATACATTCGGACAAAGCCTTTTTAATAACAACAAGAGGCAAGCCGCTTGTTGTTTAATTCATGACAAGTGAATTTGTTTACAAATTCATCTTGTTTCAAAAATATTGTTATTTATCAGTAGAACACATATATATTTCAACGTTATTTTCCTTTAGGAAGGAAACCCATTCTTCACTTAAATTATTATCGGTAATGATTCCGTGAATCGCGTTGAAATCACATATGTTTACAAAGGAAGTCTTATCAAATTTAGAATAATCAGCAATAATGTAAATCTTATTACTACGATCAAGTAAATTTTGACGAATAATCGCAGTTTCCTCGTTTGAGTCTGTAATACCGTGCTCCATAGAAAGTGAACGACAAGACATAAAAGTTTTATCTACGAAATAGTAACCTAAAACTTTCTGGGTACTGCGGCCAATAAAAGATTTACTTTTGTGAGAAAACTGACCTCCTATGCAAATTATGCGAATATTCTCGAATTTGGATAGAAAATCTACAATTAAGAGCGAATTGGTTAGTACCGTTAAATTCATATCCCATATAGCCTTAGCTATATAATAGGCCGTGGTAGAAGTATCTAAATAAATAGTATCACCATTGTGTATCAGTTCCAATGCCTTTTTAGCGATTGCTTTTTTACTATCTTCATATACAGTCTCACGGATATCTAAATCCACTTCGTTTTCTACCCCGTCTTGAATAAAAGCTCCACCATAGGTACGAGTTAAAAATCCTTCATCTTCCAAAAATTTTAAGTCTCTACGAATGGTTTCCTCAGTAACAGAAAATTTTAATGCTAATTCAGATACAGAAACGCTCTTTTTCTCTTGTATGATATCTTTGATTTGATTTTTCCTTGTTACTGCCAGCATATTTCCACCTCATAAATTGATAGTATCAGTGATATGGATTTGATTCTTAAAAATAAAACTACTTAAATGCCTATATTTAGTTGTAATTATATATTATGTCAATAAAAAAGTAAAGAAAAAATACAAAACAAACAGAAACAAATATAAATAAATGTTAAAAAGCAAAAAAACATAAAAATTAAAATAAAATTCAACATAAATAATACATATAATAAAGCAGAATCCATCTTAATTAATAAAAAAGTAAGAATAAAGGTAAAAATAAAGGTAAAATAAGTGTTTCAAATGTTGATTTTAAATCATTAAAAAAGAAAAAAATAAAAGTTAGGCATATTTTAGTTCTATAAAGTGAATGTTTGTTAATATCAGTAAGGGATTCCTAAAAAATAATAAACAATTATTGTTTAAAATGGATTATATTAACAATTTATAAAGTAAAGAAAGGATAAAAGAAAGAAAAAGAAACTTAATAACAAAAAAACGTAAGTAAAAACAAAAATAAATAAGTAAAATCCTTGACGGGTGACAAGTATCGTGGTAGTATGTATATATACATAAGGGTAGCAAAATTCATGTGCCATGTATATGTCGTCTATTAAAAATGATCAAGGAGGAAAAGAGTTATGTTGAAGAAGGTATTATCAATCACGATGTGTGTAGTAATGTTATCATCTATGTTAGTGGGATGCGCATCAAAGGCAAAAGAAACAGACACAAGTACAAAGGATACAACAGTTACTGAAGTAAAACCTACTGAAAAACCAGCTGAAACTGTTAAAGAACCTGTTGCTACAGTTAAAGAAGATGTTGATACATCAGAAGTTGTTAGTTCGGGGTTAGTGTTAGATGATTACAAGCCTAAGAAAACAGAATATAATTTTTATTTAACTTACAAATTAGTTCATGCATGGTGGGATGCAGTAGGACTTGGAGTAGAAGAAGCTCAGGCACAGTATGCAAAACAAGGAATTACAATTAACTATGAGTATGTAGCGCCGGTAGCTCCAGATGCAATTGACCAGGTAAATAGATTAGAGTCAGCAGCAGGCCGTAACTTTGATGTAATTGGTGTAGATGTTAATGATATTAAAATTGTTACACCTACTATCAACAACCTGATTGCTAAGGGCGTAAAAGTTATGACATTCTCAAGCTCAGATGCAACAAAAGAAGATGGCTGTGATCGTATCGCATATGTAGGAAATACACATAATTATCAAGATGGTGCTGATCTTGCTGAAATTCTTGCAGAAAAGATAGAATATAAAGGACAAGTGGCAGGTCTTGGTGGTACAATAGGAGCACCTTGCCATGAAGATAGAATTAAAGGCTTTCAAGATACAATGGCTAAATATCCTGATATCGAAATAGTAGAAATACAATATGATAATGACTCAATTGAACAAGCACTCACATATGCAGAAGGATTTTTACAAAAATATCCTGATCTAAAGGGAATCTTCTGTAACAACATGGGTAATCCTATTGGAGCAGCTCAAGCATTAATCGATGCTGATAAAGTTGGAGATATTGTATTAGTAGGTATGGATCATGATAAACGTGCTCTTGAATATTTAAGAGATGGTGTTATTACAGCATTAGGAATTCAAGATTGCTTTAAAATGGGCTTTGATACGATCCAAGTTGCAATTAAAATTGCTGACGGATTAGAAGTCGGAGATGATACCTATCCGGAACAGACACAAGAAAAGACAACTATTATTTATCAAGAAGATGCACAAGCTATGATCGATTTATTATATCCTAACTAAGCAACCTAATTAGGTAGATGAATTGATAAATCAAGTCAATTGTCATAAACAAGATGAATCCGTAAGTAAATTCACTTGTCATGAATAATATCATGCATAAATTTCCCTATCTATCCCTTCCTTTCCGGAATAGATAGGGGGAATTTATACATATGGAGCAAGGAGAAATCATATGTCTGAATACATCCTAGAAATGAAATCAATAATAAAAAAATTTCCTGGAACACTGGCCCTAAATAAGGTTGACTTCAATCTTAAAGAAGGAGAAGTCATGGCACTAATTGGGGAAAATGGAGCCGGAAAAAGTACATTAATGAATGTACTTATGGGAGTCTATGCACCTGACGAGGGAGAAATTTTATTAAATAACAAAATAATCGAAAATAAGTCACCATATGATGCATTGAAAAAAGGCATAGGAATGGTCCCACAAGAATTGAATCTTGTGAGTGATATATCAATAGCAGAAAATATATTTTTGGGCCTTCATCAAAAAAATAAAGGCTTGATTGATTGGAATTTAACAAAAGAAAAAGCGAAAGAAGTATTGAATAAGTTAAACGTAGATATTAATCCAATGATAAAAGTAAAGAATATAAGTTCAGCTTTTCAACAATTAGTATCAATTGCTAGAACATTGGTTTTTGGATCGAATATTATTATTCTTGACGAACCGACAGCTTCCTTAACAATAAATGAAACTCAGCATTTATTTGATAACATTAGAAAGTTGAAGGCAGAAGGAAAGTCTATTATAATTATAACCCATCATCTAGAAGAAGTTACGCAACTATCCGACCGTGTAACAATCATGCGAGATGGACAATTGGTTAAAATCTGTAATACTTGTGAATTATCAATAGACGATATGATTTTTTGTATGGCTAATCAAAAAGTTGAGAAAAAAGTTAAAACTAAAAGAAATGTTTTAGATGAAAATTATATGGAAGTTAAGAATTTTTCAAGAAAAAATGAATTCGAAAATATTAACTTCAAAGTTAAAAAAGGAGAAATCTTAGGAGTAGCTGGATTAGTAGGAGCAGGAAGAACGGAATTATTTAATTGCATTTATGGATTAACCAAAAAAGCAAGTGGTAAAGTCTATATTGAAGGAAGAGAAATTGAAATAAATTCTCCGAGTGTTGCAATTCATAATTATATTGGACTGGTTCCAGAAGAACGAAGAAAATTAGGGATGTTTCCTATTTTACCGATATATGAAAATGTCATGATTCCATCTTATTCAAATACGAAGAAAAATGGGCTTATTGATTTTAAAACTGTAAAAGAAACTACGGATTTACATATAGAAAAATTAAGAATTAAGACTCCATCGAACATGACGTTAATTAAAAATTTGAGTGGTGGTAATCAACAAAAAGTAATATTAGCACGATGGATGGAGAAAAAAGTAAAATTATTAATATTAGATGAACCAACAAGGGGAATAGATGTACGAGCCAAAGGGGAAATATATACTTTAATTAATGAAATGGCAGATAACGGAATTACTATCATATTTATATCCTCCGAAATAGATGAACTAATTAAAGTTGCAGATAGGATTATGGTAATGCATGGGGGCAAGGTAAAGGGTTTTGTAGATGCAGAAGAAAATTTAGAAAGTGAAGATATTTTAAAGATTGCGTTACAATAATGCTATAGAATATGGAGGATTGTAAAATGAAACAAACAATAGACTCAAATGAGAAGTTGATAAACAAGCTCAAAACTACATTTAAATCTACGGCGGGGGCTGTCTTTTTAGTAACAATTGCTATAACATTAATTGTTCACATTATAACTGGAAATTTTTATACAGCATATAATTTATCTACATTTTCAAGACAGGCTTCGTTTGTAATCATAATCGGGTTTGCTCAAACGTTGGTTCTCTTATTAGGTGGAATTGATCTATCACTTGCTAGTATTGCAGGCTTATGCAGCATGATATTTGCTATGCTAGTAACGAAAGGAAATGTAAATCCATTCTTAGCTATTTTCATTGCAGTTGCTGCAGGAGGATTTCTAGGTTCCATCAATGGCTTGTTTATATGCAAATTGAATATCACACCTTTTATTGTAACCTTAGCCACGAGCGCACTATTTAAGGGGATTATCTATGTAGCTACAAAAGGAATTCCACTGACAGGAATACCGGAATCAGTTACTGTCATTGGGCAGGGATCTTTATTTGGTGTTCTTCCCTACCCGGCATTCATCATGCTTATCTTAGCAGCAATATTGATTTTTATATTAAAGCGAACCTCTTTTGGTAGACATGTATATGCAGTTGGTGGCAATGAAAATGCAGCTAAGATTGTAGGTATAAGAAATAATAAAACCAAAATGGCAGTATATATCATTGCTGGATTATTGTCTGCAGTCGGCGGTGTATTAATGGTATTAAGACTTGGTTCTTCTCAAGTAAATATCGGAGAAAACTGGGTTATGCCATCAATTACAGCCAGTGTTCTAGGTGGAACGAGCATGAGCGGAGGTAGCGGAGGTATCGGTGGTACAATCATGGGTGGATTATTAATGTCTACCATATCTTTTAGTATTAGTTTATTAGGGATATCTTCTTATTGGGATCTGATTGTAACGGGTGCTGTTGTATTGATCGCAATCACAATTGATGCAATTCGTCGTAAAAAACAGGAAACAGTTTAAAGATATTTATTATAGTAGTATCAGAATTGTCACTATCACCATTATATGAGGAGGAATTATTATGAAATTTGGAATTACCTATTCCTATTGGAGCAAAGATTGGGAAGGAACTGACTATCCGAAAGCAATTGAAAGAGCTAGAGCGTGTGGCTTTGATGTATTAGAAATATTCTACGGAAGAACGTTATCCATGCAGCAAAAAGAGATTGATGAAATTATTGCTGCTTGTAAGGCAAATGATATAGAGATGTATTGTACAGGAGGGTTTGGAAAATTAGAAGATTTATCACAACCGGACCTGGCAGGAAGAAAAGTAGCTATTGAGAAAGCAAAAGAGGTTGTCCGAGCAATATCTAAAATTGGTGCAAAGAACTTTTCAGGAATAAATTATGGTGCATGGTGTAATTTTGACCGGCCGATTAACAAAGAAGAGAGACTAGACTGCGTAACCGAATCATTAAAAGAAGTAGGAAAATATGCTGGTGATTATGGTGTAAGCTGGAACATGGAAGTTGTAAATAGATTTGAAAGTTATCTTTTAAATATAGCACAAGAAGCCGCAGATTTGGCAAAAAGAGTTGATAGCCCTAATATCAATATTTTACTTGATACATTCCATGGAATGATTGAAGAGGATGACCTTGCAGGAGCTATACATATCGCTGGGGATAAGCTGGGGCATTATCATATGGGCTCGAATAACAGGAGACCACCTAGACCGGGATTCCTTCCTTGGAAAGACATTGCTCAAGCTTTAAAGGATATTAATTACAACAAAACCATATCCTTTGAACCACTTGTAAGGACAGGCGGAACAGTTGCACTTGACGGTGGTAATGTTTGGAGAAGCATGCTTCCCGAGAATGCAGATGATAAAATGTTAGACGATATGATTATGGAATCATTAAAGTTTATAAAAGATATGTTCTAAAATTAATTCTTTGAAAGATATGTTTAAAACAATAGCATTATAATTAACTAATAAATTCTTTCGTAGGAGGTCATGACTTGGAAAAATATATCATTGGAATAGATTCAGGAACTACCAGTATTAAAGCTGTACTTTTTGACCTAAAAGGAAATGAAATATTCCAAAAAGCAAAAAAACTTACCGGTATTTTTCCTGAAGAGAACCAATATGAAGAAGATATGAATGAAATATGGGAAAAAGCTAAGATTTGTATCAAGGCTATCACAGCCGAATATCCGAAGGATCATATTATTGGGATAGGAATTACAGCCCAGGGAGATGGCCTATGGATGGTAGACGAAAACATGGAACCTGTGCGTAACGGATGTTGTTTTTGTGATGGCAGAGCCGCCGAAGTTGTTGATGAATGGGTCGCAGATGGAACCTGTGATAGACTTTTTGAAATAACCGGGACTCGTATTTTCACTGGTAATCAAAACGGTATTATTAAATGGATGGAAAGAAATGAGAAAGAAAACCTAGATAAGAGTAAATATTTATTGCATCTAAAAGACTATCTATTTTATAAGATTACCGGAGAAGTAACGACGGATGCTACGGATCAATCCCTGATTATGCTTAATCAGAACGATCGTACCTATTTGGAGGAAGCTTTTAAAATCTGTGGCATAGATAAATATCGTGATAAATTTCCTCCAATATTAAGTGCCAAGGATAATGCGTTCCCTGTTTTAAAGGAGTTAGCAGAGGAACTTGGATTAAACAGTAACGTGCTTGTAACTTCAGGTCCAATGGATGTAGCAGCGTGTGCATTGGGAAGCGGTGTTGTGCAGAAAGGCCATTGCTGTTCCATTATTGGCACAGCAGCGTTACATGAAATGGTTATTGATGAACCTTTGATGGACAATATCAAAGCCGGAATGACAGTTACCCATGTAATGGAGGATAAGTGGTTACGCTTAATGGCTTCTCTTTCAGGAACACCAAATTTGGAATGGATGCTGGACACCTTTGGGCAACAAATAAAAGTTGATGCAGAGAAAGCTGGAGAAAATGTTTATTCCTATATGGAAAAATTAATAGAAGCCGTTCCGATTGGCTCTAGGGGTATTATGTATCATCCTTATCTGTTGGCAGGTGGTGAGAGAGCGCCCTTTACTGATCCAAGAGCTCGGGCAAGTTATACCGGAATTAGTGTAACACATTCGTTAAAAGACATTATTCGGGCAACTTATGAAGGTGTGGCATTTGCAATGCTGGACTGTTACCAACATATGCCTTTACATATTGAGCAGGTTACGATATGCGGTGGTGGAGCAAATAGTGATGTTTGGTGCCAAATGTTTGCAGATGCACTTGGTACGAGAACGATAACAGTAAAAGGTCAAGAACTGGGTGCAAAAGGTGTAATCATTAACAATGCTGTTGTACAAGGATACTATAAAGATTACTTGGAAGCAGTAAATGAAACGGTCGAGATTAATAAAGTTTTTGAGCCTGATATGAGTAAGCACGAGAAATATATGAAATATTATGAACTGTATAAACGTACTTATCAAGTGCTTCAAGAGACTTGGAAACTTAGGTCAGAATTAATTAATGAAAAGTAGGGATTCGAATGTTATATGAAAAGGAAAGAGAAAATATAATTTCTGTCTGTAAGCTCATGCAGGGGTTCGGGTATTTTTTGGGTACCTGGGGAAATATCAGTATGCGATTGAAGAATCATATATTATTAACCCCTAGCAAAGTAGATTATGATAGTATGATACCAGAAGACATGGTAGTTATTGATATGCTCGGAAACACAGTGGAAGGCAGTAGAAATCCTACCTCTGAAAAAGAAGTGCACAGACAAATCTATTTGGTACGTGATGACGTAAATGTTATTATACATGCACACACGCCAAAAGCCATGGCAGTATCCGCTACGAATATAGGAGAAGTTCCTTGTTTGGTTGAAGAAATGTCCCAGTTACTCGGAGGAAGCATACCTCTTACCCTGGAGTATGTACCTGCAAAAGAGCATCTAAAATTAGGGATGGCAGCTGCAAAAGTAATCGGAGAAAAAAATGGTGTTATATTAAAAAATCATGGTCCGGTTGCGTGTGGGCGAACAATGGAAGAGGCTATCTTAGTAACAAGAGTAGTTGAAAAAGCATGTGAAATCTATCTGAATATCCACAGCGAATATCAGATAGAGAAAATTCCTGATCCTTATATAGAATCAGAGAGGTATCGATATTTATATAGTTACGGAAACGAAAAAACTTAACTAACCTACTACAGCTATATAGGCATGAAAATTCTTATATAGCTGTATTTCTTGTGGAGGCATATTGTTAATAAATGATGAAAGAAAACCTGCAAGACAGGTTTTCTTTCATATAATAAATTAATCAGAAATCATTCATGGAAATTGTTATATATACATGTTTCATGTAAAAATATAATTACGAAATCTTTTGTAATATTGTAATAAAAGAATACTATTAATAAAGTAAAAAGTATGCTATTGTAAATATAAGAGCATTATTAATATATGGATGGAGTGTATTTATGTTTAAGGTTGCACGTTTAGCTAAAATTAAAGAAATTATCTTAGATAGGGGACAAATTGATGTGAATACATTGAGCTCACTTCTAAATGTATCAGATGTAACAATTAGAAGTGATTTGGAAGAACTTGAAAAAGATAAGTTTATCCAAAGATCTCATGGAGGAGCAGTATTAAATGAAGATTATATCAAACAACAAGATTTTCAAAAAACATTATTAGGCGGTAAACTAGAGTATGATAAGAATAAAGAATATATTGGTCAAATCGCATCAGAATTAGTATCAGATGGGGAATGGATTTTTATTGGACAAGGAAGTACCTGCTATTATGTTGCGAAAGAATTGGTGAAAAAAGAAACCTTAAATGTTTTAACAAATAATTTATATGCTGCTGTTGTGTTATCTCAAAACAAAAAAGCAAATATTATTGTAACCGGTGGAACGCTAATGAATAGTGATTTGTTTTTATCAGGTGATATGTTTTTGAAAGTTTTGGATAGTATTTTTATTTCAAAAGCATTTATGGGTGTTACTGGGGTTGATTTTAAAGGTGGATATACGGTATCTGATTATTTAGAAAGAAATGTTTATGATAAAATCAAAGAGATATCGAAGGAATTAATCATTGTTGCAGATGCAACTAAGTTTGATAAGACGTCATTCTTAAGTATTGGTCCTTTGACAATGCCCGATATTGTCATAACCAATGAAAGTGTTCCTAAGTCATATAAAGAATATTTTTTTAATAACGGTGTGAAAATATTTACTTCCTATAAAATAACAAGATCATCAATAAGAGGTGAAATTTAGTATGAGTACAGCTATATTAAGGTTGGAAAATGTCAGTAAAAACTTTCAAAATGTTGATGCATTATCCGATATAAATGTTGAGTTTCATTCGGGTAATGTTACTGCACTTATTGGGGGAAATGGAGCAGGAAAATCAACCTTAATTAAAGTAATATCAGGAGCTTTTCAAATTTCGCAGGGGAAAATTTATTATAATGGGGAAGAAGTCCATTTCAAATCACCATATGATTCTAAAAATTTTGGAATTATAGTGTGCTCACAGGAGATTCAACTTTTTAATGAATTAACAATAGCAGAAAATATCTATTTGGGAAATGAAACATTAGAAAAAGATATTTTTTTAAACTTGAAGAACACAGAAAAAAAAGTAGAAGAAATTTTAAAAAAATTAAACATGGATTTAGATATCCATCGAAAGGTAAAGCATTTATCCTTAGCAGAAAAGTTTTTAATCCAGTTTGCCAGAGCGTTGTTAAGTAATCCTAAAATTTTAATAATCGACGAGTTAATTGATATACTAACACAAATTGAATGTAATATGGTTTATGAGATTATTAATGAATTAAAAAGTAAGAATGTAGCAGTTATTTTTATTACACATAAAATCGAAGAGGCCATCAAATTTGCTGATAATATCTTGGTAATGCGTGAAGGAAGAATCATTGAAACAATTGAAACAAAATATGCAGATAAAGAAACAATTAAAAACGATATATTAGGACAAGACTTAAAAGAGCATTTTCCTAAGCTAACTGTAAAAAAAGGAGAAGAGCTGCTAAAAATTACGAATATTAGTAATAGATTTTTAAATAATATAAGCTTTTCACTCAGAAGGGGCGAAATTTTAGGAATTGCTGGTTTAGTAGGATCTGGACGTACTAGTTTATTGAAAGCTATCGTAGGTCTTGATAAAGTGAGCAATGGAGAGATAATGATATCTTCCGAACATAAAAATGGAAAAAAAGCAAAAACTCATAGTAATATAGGATTTATGTCGGAAAGCAGAGATATCCAAGGTTTCTTTCCTTCCTTGTCAATTGGGCAAAACGTAACGATTAGAAATTTAAAAAAGATTTCAAAATATCATATATTAAATCCTAAACTTGAAATGATGAAAAGCAAGGATGTTTTGGATAGAATAGGGATCAAATGTGATTGTTATAATGGAAATATATCTTTTTTAAGCGGTGGAAATAGACAAAAAATTCTAGTAGCAAGAAATGTGTTCTCAAAATGTAATATCTATGTTTTCGATGAACCCACGAAGGGGATAGATATTGCCGGAAAAGTTGAGATCTATAATATTATTAATGAGTTAATTAGAAGAGGTGCAGGGATTATATTGGTTTCTTCGGATTTTACAGAATTAGCGGGTATGTGCGATAGAGTATTAGTGATAAAGAAAGGCTCAATGTCGGGAGAACTTATGCGGGAAGAGATTACACAAGCAAGCCTTTTTACTATATTCAGTGATAATTAATTATTTTAAACTTACTGAAATACATAGAAAGAGAGAACAAAGATTTGCAAGAAAGAATTCCTTGTTAATTCATATCGTAGCTATTTCCATATTAAATTAGAGCAATGCAAAGAAGCAATGGTTAATGATAAGATAATATATTTAGCGAAGAACAGACTAACAAAGTGTTGGTCTGTTTTTTATTGGTGCGCAGACAAACTTATAAATAATTACTTTCATTACAAAATTATGCTATATAAATTCCTTCCGATAGAGTAAAATAGAGATAAAGTTTTGTCGAAAGCAGGTGAAATAGATTGAAAAAGAGAAAAAACAGGAGAACATTACAAAAAAGAATAAAGAGAGCCATGTCGCTCTCAGCATTTATCACTGTTTTATTTCTAAGTGGAGTAATTATTTACTCGATTTTAATGGCATCAAAAGGCTTTGCGGCATATCAAGCAGAGGTTGTTAGCAATGCTATTCAAAAGGAAATTAATTCGGGGAGTGCAATAAAATTGTTGGGGATTACCAGTATTGATGAAATAGATAGCAATAATCCAAAAACAAAAATGTGGATTGATGAATTAAATAGAAGAACAATAATAAATGAATTTTTTCCCTATGCAAATGATATCAATAAAATATATATCAAAATTGAGATTAATGATGAATTAGTATATGAAGATGAAGAGGCTATTAACATTGAATTATCTGAGTTTTATCATGATACAGAAGCAACAAAACAGATACTAGATTCTAACAATAATCCGATAGGAAGCATCCTAGTAAGAGTTAACCCAGAAATATTACTGGGAATTGTGATTCCGCTTCTGGTTATCATTATATTTTTGAGCTTTATAGCACTTATAATAGCAAAAATTCTTAGTCTGTTCCTTATTATACCAATAATTCGTCCGTTAAAACAACTTGAAACTAAGGTAAAAGCAATAGCCGAAGGTGATCAAGAGACAGCATCTAATACTCAATTAATATTAAAAAGACCTCTTAGGGAAATTGAATCTCTTGCAGATTCCACCAATGAAATTATGAAAAAATTAAGTGGATATAATGAAATGCTGGAAAATCAAAAGATAATCTTAGAGAATCAAAACGCAGAGCTTGAAGTACAAAACGATGAACTGATGGAGTCTAAATCACAGATTCAAAAACAGCAGGGGCAGTTAATACAAAGCGAAAAGATGGCTTCGGTGGGATTACTTACAGCTGCAATAACTCATGAAATCAATACTCCAATCGGTGCGATTAATAGCAATGCGCAGCTAGAGGAGATGTTATTAAATGATTTGATGAAGAATGATTTGGTTCAGGCGGATAAAGAATTGAATTCAATGTTCAGTCAATTAAAAGAAGTCAATGATGTAAATTTAATGGCTTGTAGCAGAATAATTGAGATAATTAGGAGCCTGAAGAGTTTTTCAAGACTCGATCAGGCTGAATATCAAGAAGCAGATATTAATGAAGGAATAAAGAGTGTATTAGTGCTCACGAATAATTTACTGAAAAGAAGAATAGTTATCCATGAAAACTATGGAAATATTCCACTGGTTAAGTGTTTCCCCGGTCAATTAAACCAAGTATTTATGAATATTATTGTAAATGCATCTCAAGCAATTGAAGATGAAGGGGAAATTTTCATTAATACATATCAGAAGGAAAGAAATATATTTATAACGTTTAGGGATACGGGAGCCGGTATCAAGCAAGAAGATATCTCCAAGATATTCGAACCTGGTTTTACTACGAAAGGAGTAGGGATAGGTTTGGGTCTAGGACTTTATATCAGCTATAATATTATTCAAAACCATGATGGAGAAATTTCTGTTGATAGTGAGTTGGGTAAAGGGGCAGGTTTCATTATAAAGCTTCCTATGGATAATATAAAATCTGAAAATTAATTCATAACAATAACTTGAGGAGTGTGAAAAGTTGAGCAGAACGATAATGGTAGTTGACGATGAAAAGATGATAACAACAACTCTTTCTACAATGTTTAAGCTGATGTTGAAGGAGAATGTAATTGTATATAATGATGTGGAACAGGCTCTAGCATGTAAGGAACTGCAAAATAATAAGGTTGACTTAATTATATCTGATTTTATGATGCCTAAAATGAATGGACTGGAGTTCTTAAAAAACGTAAGGGAAAAATGCCCAGAAACGGTTACCATTCTTTTAACTGGATATGCGGACAAGGAAAATGCAATTCGAAGCATCAATGAGATTGGATTATATTATTATCTAGAAAAACCCTGGAACAATAATGATTTAATAAAGGTAGTAAAAAATGGTCTTGAGAAGAAGGAACTTGAAGATGTTCTAAAGGGTAAATATAAGGAACTTGAAGTCTCAGCCAGTGAAATTACCAGGCTATATGAGTTGTTAAAGCATGATTATAATAAGGAAACTGAGAATACGAAAAATCTCGTTATAACCCTTGCAAATGTTATAGAAGCAAAGGATAAGTATACGGATGGTCACACAAGAAGGGTAGGAATTATCAGCAGAATGCTTGGCCAAAGCCTAGGTCTTGCAGAAGAAAAACTGAATGCTCTTGAAACAGCTGGCATTATTCATGACATAGGAAAGGTCGGAATTCCGGAAAGTATTTTAAACAAGCCAGGTAAGCTTACCTATGAAGAATTTGAAATAATAAAGAAACATTCGGAGATAGGAGAGACCATAATAAAGCCACTAGGATCGTTACGTGAGTGCCTTATTCCAATCAGAAGTCATCATGAAAAGCTGAATGGATCAGGTTATCCAGATGGGCTTAAAGGTGAAAATATAACAATTGAAACAAGAATCCTTGGGATTGCAGATATATTTGACGCATTATATTCTGACCGACCATATCGAGATAAGTTACCAATTTCGAGCGTAAAAGAGATCCTTATGAACGATGTAAACAATGGGTGTCTGGATGAAAAAGTCGTACAGGAACTTTTCGTTATGATTGATCATGGAGATATAGAAAAAATATTTGAGTAAGTGAAAAGTAGGTTTACCAATGGTAAGACAGCTGTCTTACTATGGTGGATCAGTGCTAGTTTATTTAATTCAAAATTCAACTAATACCCTCTTACTCAGATAGAGAAGGGGGTATTTTAGCGTTTTAACACTAAGATTTGTGGGTTACAAACTAATCTTGTCATCTTGTAAGAATTTATGCTGATTTCGTCAAAAAAGGTGTTAATTTCGCCATAGACGAAATTCCTTGATTTTTTCTGCTATTATACATGTAGATGTTAATTTACAGTTTTGATTCTATGCTGCTAAAGAAATTCGGAGTGCAGAGAGTGTATTCATGAGTTGGGTTTTGGTGTAAATATTTACATCTAGGAGGAAAAATAAAGTGACAGACACCTATGCTGACAGTATAATTATTTTTGATGGAATGAGTTTAGTTCGACAACGAGTAAATAATTTATTACAAGATTTTAATATTAATGTTTATGAAGCTTCCTATGACGTGGAGTTATTTAGTTTACTGTTCAATGATAAATTGAATATAAGTCTAATCATTATGGAGGTTGGTTCCGATGTAGATAAGGGGTTTGAAATATTATCAAAAATTAATGAAAAAAAGTCCGAAATTCCTGTTTTTATTTTAACCTCCAATAATAAGAAAGAAATATTTTTGAGAGGAATTGCAGAAGGTGCTTCGGATTATATTCTTAAACCATTTGACGATAATTACCTTTTGAATAAGATATTATCAATATTAAATATGAAAAGAAAAGATATAGATATAGATAAAGATAAAGATAATGAGTTACAGAGCGATGAAGAAGGTACCCTCAATTATGCATAGGTGATTGAGGTACTGTTTTTGCTTTCACTAAACTAGCATCTATCTATTCACCGAAGGGTGAGATATATCTTGACTTATATTGGTAAAATAGAGTATTATTTAGTTTGATATAAAAAAACTAAAAGGAGAGATAATCATGGAAAAACCTGTTATTGCACAAAAATCACCGATTGCTGTTGATGTAAAAAAAGGGGAAACTTATTATTGGTGTGCCTGTGGAAGAAGTTCTACACAACCATTTTGCAACGGGTCACATAAAGGCACTTCATTTACACCTTTAGCATTTACTGCTGAAAAAGATGAAACAGTTTATTTATGTGCTTGTAAGCAAACAAAAAATCCTCCTTACTGTGACGGAACACACAAAAGCCTTTAATATAAGTGCTAATTGACCCATAAAAGCCTATGTCTTTTTGCATAGGCTTTTTTTATTAAGCAGAATAACAAATACTACTAAATATTAGTTCAATTCCCATACAAAAAGATATCTCCATACGTATATAAAGAAAGGAGGTTAAAAAAAGTGATCACTGAACGATTAGAATTTTATATACAATGCATCGTTGCAAAAGAAACTGTTGCCTTAAAAAACATTTATGAACTTATGGGTAAAGAGGTTTTCTCTTATGCTTACACCATTTCAAGAGATAGGCAGTTGGCTGAAGATATAGCTCAAGACGTTTTTATTAAAATACTATCTAGCGCGGATAGTTACAAAGTGGGCCGAAATCCGAAAGCATGGATTATGAGTATCACGCATAATGAAGCAGTCGATGCGATTCGTAAGAGAAAGCATTTTGCCCTGAGCGATTTAGTTGAACCTGTTTTCTCGGAAACAAGTATTGATAGTTTTGAAGAGAATCTTACCAGCGAAATTCATATAGAACACTATTTAAGTCAACTAGAACCGATTCAACAAGAAATTATTAAATTACATTTATTATCGGAAATCTCCTTTAGAGAAATAGCTCAAATATTAAACATAACCTTGGGTAAAGTGGGTTGGCAATATAAACGAGCTGTTTCACAATTACAACTATTAATGAAAGACGAGGTAATGCGATGAATAAGTTTGAATCCAAGATAAAAAAATCCTTGATGGAAACTGCAGAACAAACACCGGATTATTGGGAAAATATCTCTAAAAAAACTAAGATACCTTATAATGGGAGGATAATCATGAAAAAATCAACGAAAAGAAATATATTTCAATTACGCTATATCTTACCGGCTGCGTGCGGGTTAGCCCTTGTGGCCCTTCTTATCTTCATTAATTTTAATGGTAACATGGCACCCATCTCTAACAATGAAGGTTTAAGCAATCAAACAGTTGAAAACTTACAAATCAACAGCATACTTAGTTCAACTAGTGCTAAAATTATGTTGCCTGAAAATGGCACCACGGAAACTCTTTCCTATGATGCGTATCTAGAGCAAACCGGAATGAATTTGGATTTATTTTTGCCGACTGGGTTGATTAATACTGAGGATGCTTTTATTTATTATAATGAAGATGGTAGTGAGTTCATGATGAGTGGCTATACCTTTAGTGATCAAAGTACAGGGGCATATCTAATGATAAGATTTCAACAAGGGACTTTACCCATGACCGATGTAAGATATCAATTAGAAAATCAAGAGGTTTCTACGATTAATGGCGAAGATATTGTCATTGGTTATAGCAAGGACCTTGATATGTACTTTTCGACATTTATGTATAAGGGTACCGGTTATGAGTTAAATGGCGCGCTAGGAATAGCACAAGATGATTTTATCAGCGTTATTCAATCGATACTTCAGTAAGCAAATTTATAGAATTGTTTTATCAAAAGCTGAGTCTTTCGAGACTCAGCTTTTTGATATTCCTGATATGAATGCATTTAAGCTGAACAGCTTCCCGATCACTTTGCCGAGGCTAGTGTGAATTATTGAAAAACATAATTCACACTTCAAAGGGTAGGCATGTTTGGCTAGTATGCAAAATAATTATCAGGAGTTTATCCATTAGAAATTAAGTGTCAAAAAATGGGTTGACGGACAAAAAAAGTTGTGCTACCATCTAGATAGTTGATAGTACAACTAATCTAGCGTTAGGAGTAAAAGTATGGATAGCACACAGAGAAAAATTACGAAAATAGCTAGGGAGGCCATGCGATTTACGAGTAAGGTTTTAAAGGACTCAGGGCTTGGCTTATCAGAATATGAGTTTATTCACTGTGTTCGTCACAATCCTGGTATCAGCCAGGAAGGACTGCGTGAAAAACTGGGACTGGATAAGGCAGCAGTAGCCCGTCGGGCAGCTAATCTAGAGAAAAAGGGTTTTATTATACGTAAGCCTGATCCAAAGGATGGTCGTGGAAAGCAACTGTTTGCAACAGAGCAGGCAAATGAAGTAAAGAATTCTAAAGTATCCGTAGAGGCTTTCTTTTATGAATGGTTATTAGAAGAAATTACCGGTGAGGAAAGAGATGCCTTTCTATCAGTACTAGATCGAATCTATTGGAAGTCTAAAAATGAACGCCGTGTTCAATTTGAAAATTTGATTATATCGGAGGCAAACCGTAATGGCGAATCTGAAATTTAGTCCCATAGAGCATCCAGACCGGATGATTAGTTACTGGAAACGGCAGTGGAAGGTAGTTACAGCAGTTGTTTTTTATGGTGTAATTTTTAATGGGTTTATGTCAATTGGCCCAATACTTCAGGGACATCTCATTGACACCATAGTTTCACAGGGCACACTACCCACAATACTGCTACAGGCAGGCTTATTTGTTGGTGTTATACTTTTTATCCAAATTATGCGCTTTTTCAAGCGTTACTATGTACGTTTATTTGCCAACCGGACCAGCGCGGTCATGCGTATGATGCTCTATAACAATATCATGAATCAGGACATCCTCGAGTTATCCAAAGAACACACTGGGGACTTAATGACAAAGGCGGTATCTGATGTGGATATCTGTGTTGAAGGAATGCGTAAGGTCACTACAGAGATATTTGATACTGGCGTACTTATGCTGGCATATTTGATCTCCTTATTGGCTTATGATTGGAAAATCACGATTGCCTCTTGTGCTTTTGTACCGGTAGCCATGTGGCTGGCAGAACGATTAAAAAGAATCATAGTTAAATATTCTAAAATAGCACGTGCCCAGAGTAGCCACGTAGCGGATTTAACCTATGATAACATTGAACATACGGTTTTACTTAGGGTTAATGGTCTGGAAGGTAAAAACCGCCAAACATATTTTAAAGAGTTGGATGATTTGGAATCTAAATCAGTAAAGGCTAATATTTTGGAAAACTCCATGCAGCCGATTTATAACGTGATTGCATTGATTGGCATCGTAGTGGTTTTATACTATGGAGGAGAAAATATAATTGCTGGTGTATGGACAGTAGGCATGTTCTCAACTTTCCTGACAATCTTTATTGCCTTAGCCACAAAGGCCAGCAAAGCTGCCAAATTGTTTAATTCTACTCAGAAAGCAATGGTTTCCTGGCATCGGATTAAAAAATACCTTACCGAATATCGGCAAAAGAATACGGAGGATCGTGGAAGTAACGGAGACGGTTCCTTGATTGTTGAGGACTTAAGCTTTCATTATCCCGAAGAGGAAGAACTGGTGATACAACATATTACTTTTATCGCAGGCAAGGGTGATCTCGTTGGAATCACCGGTCCCATAGCCTGTGGAAAATCAACCTTAGGTGTCGCGCTTTGTGGGCTCTATCCATATCTCGGAAGCATAAAACTAGATGGAGTGGAGCTTAAAAAATATAGTGAAGTAGAGATTAGCCACCGTGTGTCCTATCTTGGACATCAACCACAACTACTTTCCGACACCATCTATCATAACATTACCTTAGGGGAGGATGGAGATATAGCGGCCGTTTTACAAGATGTTTGCTTTGATGAAGATTTGAAGACTATGCAAGACGGAATACATACGAAGGTCGGCAGCAGTGGAATGAGATTATCCGGAGGTCAACAGGCTAGAATTGCATTAGCGCGAGCACTTTATCGTCATAGTCCGTTAATGATTTTGGACGATCCATTTTCAGCAGTGGATATGAAAACGGAGGAAACAATCATTGAAAATCTTCGCAGCCACTATTCGAATTGCATAATAATTTTGATTTCTCACCGTTTGTCTGTGTTTCCTAAGACGGACAGCACTATCGTCATTCACAGCGACCGCAAGGCAGAGTACGGCACACATAACTCAATGCTTTCTTCATCAAAGTTGTATGCCACTAACTATAATCTACAGATGGGAGGAAAGGACCATGAAGCGTAGTCTTACGACCAGAATCATTATAAAGGTATTCCGTCAACATATTATTATGACTATGACTTTGGTACTTGTCATACTTGGCGTGGTAATACTCAGCTTGATTCCGCCCCAATTGCTTAAAATCATCATTGACAGGAATCTTGTTCCCAAAACTATACAGGGCCTGCCGGTTATGGCACTGACCTATTTGGGTGTCTTAACTTTGATTGGAACTTTTGACTTTTTAAAGGGTGGGTTACTTACTGTATTCGGGCAAAAAATAATAAAGAATTTACGAATGGAGCTGACACGAAAGCTTGAGAGAATCGGTACCACCTATTTTTCTGCCAACACATCGGGTATGATTACCTCACGGTTTACGAATGATGTGGAAAATGTCAACTCACTGTTTGCCGATGGCGTTGTAAGTATGATTATCGACTGTTTCAAAATCATTGGTATCGTTACCTCAATCTGGCTGTTTTGGGACAAGCTTGGGAAGGTAGTCTTATGTTTGGTTCCTCTGATTTATATTATAACGCGTTTTTTTCAAAAACGAATGCTTGCTGCGCAAATCAAAAATCTAGAGCAGCTTTCAAGAGTTAACTCCCATATTTCGGAGAGTTTAAAAAATGTACATATGATCAAATCTTTTAGCAAGGAAGCCTACATGGAGGAGCTTTATAGGCAGCGGCTTGAGGATAACTTTCATACCATTGAACGAGTCAATTTCTATGATTCCTGCTATGCACCTATTATTCAGGTAATACGAGCATTGGTAATATCTCTTATAGTGGTACTGTCGTCTCGTCAACTTAATTTTCCAGGGATTTCTCTCGGCGTGGTTGCGGCCTCCATAGATCTTATATCCAATTTGTTTAGCCCTATCGAAACGCTAGGAATGGAATTGCAGAATGTTCAGAAAGGCATTTCCGGAATACAGAGGATTAATAATTTCTATCTGGAGCCCGAGGATTCTAAAAAGTATAGGACAATCAAAGCAGAAGAAGTTACCGGAAAAGATAGAGCAGCAGAGCTGATTTTTGAACAGATTTCTTTTTCTTATGAAATAGGGCAGCCAATTTTGGAGAATATTGACTTAATAGTTAAGCAGGGGAGTAGTGTTACTTTCGCTGGGCGTACTGGTGTAGGTAAATCGACTTTATTCCAATTGATTATGGGACTGCTAAAACCATCGAGCGGAAGAATATTGCTTGGTGGCATAGATGTCTATGAAATTCCAAACAGTGAAAAACGGAAGATATTTGGCTATGTGGAGCAACAGTTTAGCTTCATTCAGGGTACAGTGGCGGAGCAAATCAGCCTTGGTGATGACGGCATCAGCCAAAAACAGGTGGAAGAAGCCATGAAATTTGTCGGCCTTCATGAATATGTAATGAACATGGAACATAGCTATGATACTTTGGTCAATCAAAATGAAGACTTCTCACAGGGGCAAAAACAGCTACTTGCGATTGCCAGAGCAATTGTAGCAAATCCCTCTGTCTTGTTGCTTGATGAAATTACTGCCAATTTAGACTCTGTTACTGAGGCAAAAATTGTCACTGTCCTGCAAAAGGCAAGTTGCGGACGAACAGTACTATCCATTTCCCACAGAATTACATCTATGATGGATAGTGATACAATTGTCTTGATGGAGAATGGGCACATCCGCACGAAAGATTCTCCGACTACTATTCTTCCCACCGATGACTGGATAGCTTAGGAGGAAATAGCAGCTATCACAACTATATTAGTTAAGAAACAAGAAAAGCTCCTGCCCTAGAAAGGAAAGTGAAAAATAAAGTGCATTAACCTAAGAAATACTGTATAATTGGGTAAAGAAAAGATCTTTTTTCATACAATAGAAAGGGTGATTAGAATGGGCATTTTCAATAAAAATAAGATAACTATAAAAAAAGAAATTGAGGAAAATAATACTAAAATTTATGTTGATTATCACAAACTTAAAAATCCGAATGAATATAAATTTAGTCTTATAAAAGACTTAATTGGAGAAAATCATAGTATAATGGTAATAGATACACAGTTGACATACACGGACAAAGGTATAAATATCGAGAATAAAGTCAAGGCATTAATAGAGTTCTTAAATGAACATTCGATAAGCTACCAAAAAATAACTACAAAAAGTGATAATAATTTTACTATGTTAGGTATCCCAATGAAGTTGAATAAAACCTCCAAAGTATCGAATTATATTATAGGATTTGTTGTTTCCTCAGATGATATTAAAAAATTAGAATCTATCATAGATAATTTCAATGCGATATTTTATATAGTTTTAGAAGATTCGAGTATAGATGAATTGTTGAATGTTTTTAGCTCAGCAAAAGGAGATATGGAAGAATTAAGTAATCGATATCCTTTTAATATCTATAATGATAATTTCTTTTATAAATCCAGAATATGCATAGCTGAAGAAAAAACTGAAGACATTGAGGCTGTAATTCAGAGACATGTAGAAAATTAAGTTGTAACAAAAAATTACGAAAGAATTAAAGTTTCCAATTAGAATTCGAAAGGATTTGGTGGAAGGTAAATTATAGAGTAGGAGGATTACAATGTACAATATACTAATTGGCGGAGCCGCGGGGCAGGGTATCGATACTACAGTTGATGTTTTAGAAAAGCTTTTAAAGAAAGCGGGGTATTATATTTATACCACAAGAGATTTTATGTCCCGCGTACGTGGAGGTCATAATTTTTCTGTCGTACGTTTTGGTACAGAAATTATCACTTCACACAGGGATAAACTAGATGCAATTATTGCTTTGAATGATGAAACAGTCTTATTGCATAAAGACAAACTGAGCAAGGAGGGATTTATTCTTTGTGATAGTAGTCTGACTGTTGATGTCCCCCAAGCCATTAAACTGGATATGGTTACAATAGCAAAAGAAATGGGAAACCAACGTGTTTCAGGAAGTATTGCAGTTGGAGCAATCTTAAAACTCTTTGGTGAAAGCTTAGATTACGTGGAAGATACAATGAAAACATCGGTAAAGTCACTATACTTAGATATTAACTTAAAGGCAATTCAGGTTGGTTTTGACAGTGTAGAGAATAGATTTGAGCATAAGGACGGAAAATTCAGTGAGTGGATGCTATTATCAGGCAGTAAGGCCTTAGCCTTAGGTGCTATTACAGCTGGTTTGAAATTTTATTCTGCATATCCAATGTCGCCTTCCACAGCGGTCATGGAGTATTTAGCAGATAAAAGTAAAGAAGCACAAATCGTTGTAGAACAAGCGGAGGATGAAATTGCCGCTATTAATATGGCGATAGGAGCTTCTTTTGCAGGAGCTCGTGCTATGACAGGTACCTCCGGTGGAGGTTTTTGTTTAAAGGTAGAAGCATTAGGATTAGCAGGTATTGCTGAAATTCCATTAGTAATTGTGGATGTGCAAAGACCGGGTCCGGCAACCGGACTTCCAACAAGAACAGAGCAAAGTGATCTGAAATTTGTGATTTCAGCAGCACAAGGCGAATTTCCAAGGATGGTAATTGCTTTAAGAAATCACAAGGATGCATTTTACCAAACGATCAGAGCGTTTAACCTTGCAGAGAAATATCAGATACCAGTGATTATTTTAAGCGATCAATATCTGGGAGATACCTCTGCATGTGTAGAACCCTATGATTTCCGTGGGATACAGATGCAGGAACCGGCGGAAGCATCCGATACGCAAGGTGATTATCTGCGTTATCGTTTTGAGGAGGATGGGATTTCACCCAGGCTGATTCCGGGAAAATCAATTAATTTTGTAACAGCAGATAGTGATGAACATGATGAAAGAGGTAAAATTACGGAATCAGCTCAAATGCGTATTCAGATGATGGATAAGCGGATGAAAAAACTAGTTAAATTGGAAGAAGAATTACAAGAGCCGGAATTCTTAGGATCGCAAGACTGTGATACCTTACTCTTAGGATGGGGTTCCACCTATGGCCCAATAGCGGAAGCTATAAAATTACTAGGTGATGGTAAAAAGAAATATGGAGCTTTAATTTTTGGGGATGTTTATCCACTGCCAAGAAAACTTCTGGAAGAAAAGGCAGCAAAGGCTAAAAATATTATTAATATAGAACAGAATGCTACTGGTCAATTAGCAGGCTTAATTCGTGAGAAAACTGGTATTTTATGTACATCTAGTATCTTAAAGTACGATGGCCGACAAATATCCGGAGAAGAGATTGTCAGGGAACTTTTGAAAGGAGGTCGAAGCTAATATGAATACTTTTGATACGTATGAAACAGCATGGTGTCCCGGATGTGGGAATTTTAGCATATTAAAATGTTTGAAAGAGGCGCTAGAAGATCTTGGCAAAGACCCTTATGAAGTTCTAATGGTTGCCGGTATTGGGCAAGCAGCTAAAACACCTCAGTATATAAGTGCAAATAGTTTTTGTGGTTTGCATGGAAGATCTTTACCTGCAGCAGCTGCAGCTAAAATTGCGAATGAAAAATTAACGGTTATTGTAAACACAGGTGATGGTGATTCTTATGGTGAGGGTGGAAACCATTTTATCCATAATATTCGCAGGAATGTAGATATTACTCATTTTGTTCATGATAATCAAATATATGGACTCACCAAAGGGCAAGCATCACCAACTACCGGTATCGGACAAGTGACAGCAGTACAAACAGAAGGTAACAACAATACCCCATTTAATCCGATGCTTATGGCAATTGCTTCTGGAGCAGGCTTTGTTGCACGAGCTTTTAGTGGAGATCCCCAGCATCTTGTATCTATAATGAAACAAGCAATTTCTTATAAAGGATATGCAATCGTTGATATTTTACAACCTTGTGTCAGCTTCAATAAAGTGAATACCTTCGCTTATTATAAGAGTAGAGTATATCATTTAGAACAAGATTATGATTCCTCCAATAAATTATTAGCACTGCAAAAAGCGATGGAATCAGAGGAAAAAATACCAATTGGAGTAATATATCAGGAATCAAGACAGACATTTCATCAGAAAAATGTTGTTTTATCAACTGGTGAACCACTGCTGGATAGAAAAACAAGTCTTGCGGTTGTACAAAGATTATGTACTGAATTTATATAAAGTTAACGAAATATCTTAAGATGGTATATTGGTATATTTATCTAATAATTAAGAATATAGAGAAGGCTGTCTCTTAGCAATGCAAAGAGACAGCCTTTCAATGAATGAAAAGTAATACCTAGTTACTTGTTAACAACGATAATGTTGTTTTACCAAGGAACTACAGGATCTTTATAAAAGTTTATTCCCTGATTTTCCATCCTTGGACCATGGCTTTGAAGCCTTACTTTATAGCCATCCCAATTTCTTAAGTCTTTTGGTGTCCAGCCAACCTCAGCATGACCTAGAAGTCTGGGGAATGCAAGATATTCTACATCCTCCATTGTCTCAAGTTTTTCGGTCCATAAGGCACATTCTACTCCAATGATAGAAGCCTCTGGTGCATAATCTGTTGGATCCCATTGATAAGCTTCATCGGTAGTAGTAAACCCAGCCCAATTATGACCGATGGGTGTATCAGCATCATATTGCATATCAATATATGCCTTATCAGGAGGAGACATAATAATTTTCATACCTTTACTCTGCGCGGACTTAGATTTTCCTCTCCAATCCTGCAACAAATCATCAGAAAGGGTACCATCCGAATTGTCATAGGGGTTCCATCCGATTGATTTCTTACCATAAGTGGCAACAATTTCATTGACTCTACCGACAAAATATTTGTAATCAACAGCTGAGGTTTGGGAAGCTTCATCGCCGCCTACATGAATATATTCACCGGGAGTTATGGCAGCAAGTTCACTGATAACATCATTTATAAAAGTATATGTAGTTTCAGAGCGGCACATTAAGGTACTGATTCCAACTCCAGTTCCAGTATAGGGCTTTTTTTGCAACCCGTCAGGATTTAATTCTCCATAGGAAGCCAATGCAGCATTCACGTGACCGGGCATATCAATCTCAGGGATAATAGTGATATAGCGATCCTTTGCATAGTTTACGATATCAATATATTCTTCCTGTGTATAGAAGCCTCCATCTCCACCATCTACCTCTGTACTGCCACCGATTTTTGTAAGGTCAGGCCAAGATTTGATCTCAATTCTCCATCCTTGATCATCAGTTAGATGAAGATGAAATTTGTTCATCTTATATTGTGCTACTAAATCTATGGTGCGCTTAACATCTTCAACGTCTAAAAAATGTCTTGCCACATCAAGCATCATACCGCGCCAGGGATAGGTAGGATAGTCGATAATACTTGAACAGGGCATTGTCCAAGTCACGCCAGCTATAACAGTATCTTTTTCAATATCGGCGGGTAACATTTGTCTGATTGACTGTATCCCCCTAAATAAACCCTCTGTTGTATAAGCTCTTAGCGTAACACCCTCACTCGTGATATCCAGAAGATAACCTTCGTTGCCCAAATCGGCGCTGCCATTCTTGGTAGTCAAATAAATGCTTCCGACCTTAGGTCTGGAGGATTTAACAACACTTAGGTTATATCCAGTAGAGGGATTTAGAATGTCAGCCAAATACTGGCCAATCTTATCAATTTCCTCTGTTTGGGTACTGTTATTTCCACTTACATAGATGGATGAACTATTCGAAAGAGTAAAATTTCCGGGATTCGATTTGTAATCAACAGGTTTCGGGATAATTGTACATCCCTGTTCCTGTTCGGACCAGATTGTAATTACTTTTGGTATCGTAACAATTTGCCCTTTGTTTGACAGAAGGAAGGAGGTGAGTAAAATTAAGATTAAAACTAATAGGGAAGCTGAGAGAAGTACTATCTTTCTTTTCTTTGTGAATTTTATCATAAATAAGCTCCTTTTCTAAATTTATAGTAGAATCTCATTAAGACATTTTTTCATACAAATATAGATTAACGTATTATCCCAATCATTTCAAGGTACGATTTTGGATATTCTTGGATATATTTGCTCAAATTCATGACAAGGGATTGGTTTTCCGATTCATCTTGTTAATAAGTGAATTTTATACCAATGAACCTTGTTTGTTACGCGCATAGAAAAAAGGCATTTTTAAGATAAATGCCTTTTTTAATGTGGGTTATGTTTATACCATTACCATACCAAAGCTTCCCTGAAAAACGGAACCAAATGATCAATTATCGAGTATGGCGGTTGCATATGACCACCATCAAAAGTAAATAAAGTGTGCATTATTTCTTTGTCAGTTAATAGCTTAGAAAAATATGTAGTGCCTACGGGTATCCATGGATAGGAATCGCCGTGACCATAGGATAAACCAATTGCTCTAAGAGGAGTATTAAGAGCTAAATATGCATCTAGTTTTTCCGGCCAATCTTCAAAACCACTTTCCCATTTTTTGATTACATCATTATCCTCTTTCGATCCATCAAAGACCGGTATTTTCCCATAGGGAGGAGCCGTTTCATAGGCGAAAGCCATGGAATACGCCTCTTTAAAAGGCACATCGTATTTCCAAGAATCAAAGGCATCCGTTAATTTTCCTTCTGCAATAATTCCGGGTGACATCGAATATACTGCACCATAGATATCAGGATGTAACAGTGCTAAATTTAATGCACCAAAGCCACCCATCGAAAATCCGCAAATACCTCTTGATTCTGGACTTGCTATTGTCCGATAGTTACTGTCTATATAAGAGACAACCTCCTGCGTAGTATAGTCCTCCCAATTTCCTATAACAGGGGAATTAACATAGAAGGAGCCAATTACTAAATTTGAGCCGTCAACTTCAACCATAATAAATTGTTTTTCCGCATCTGTAAAAGCCTCATTTAGAGAACGTTTGCTAGAATTCAAATAGGCACCGACAGAATCACCAAAACCATGAAGATAATAGATGACAGGATATCTTTCGTTACTTTCATAATAAGTGGGTGGGAGGTAAATAATCAGCGATTGTTCGGTTTGTTCTCCAATTAGATTTTCTGAAATAGCTTTTGAATCAAGCTTTACTTTGAAATGATATTCATGTTTTTCCTCAGGCTTTCCTTCTTTTGGAGTGGAGATAGAAGCGGGCGTAGAGGTGAATGCTTCTGCAGGTGGAATAGTTGCTGAAGGTGTGTCAGCCTCGGAGGATGTATCTTCCGTAGAAATAGTGGATGTATCTTGTATGGTGGCTTCATCTGCAACCTTTGAAGAACATCCGGTGAAAATTAGTATACTTGTTATGAAACAAGCAATTAATATAGTTAATTTTTTAAACATTGTGTTACCTCCATGATATTTGACATATTAATATTCTTAATATATATTAATTACAAGATACCACTGAACAATTCTTGCTTACTTTATGAATGCAATATGCGCAAAAGGCATGCGCAGGAGTGAGGTTAATTATGAACTTAGCTAATCGGCAGTTTATTGAAGATGCTGTTATATTAATTGAGGAAAACTTGAAGAATAAGCTTTCACTCGATGAAATCTCAGAAAGTCTTTGCATTTCAAAATTTCATTTACATAGGATCTTCAGGGCAATTACAGGGATGCCCCTAATTTCCTATGTGCGTGGAAGAAAGCTTTCGAGCAGCCTCACAGAATTATTTGATTATAAACTTAAGATTATAGATATAGCCTATGAATATAATTTTGAATATGAACAGAGTTATGAACGGGCTTTTAAGCAGCTATTCAAAATCAGCCCGTCCTTCTTTCGTCAGCAACGGTGTGAGCTTTCGGTGGTGCAGCGCATTGATACTGGCTTAATAAATGATACTTCCCACGGATTTCTTATTGCACCAAGGTATTGTGTGAAACACAAATTTTACCTAGCGGGGATGGAAGCCATAATTGATCAAACTGAAAATTATAAAAATAATACTACCAATACCAATGCTCTTGATTTTTATTATAAATCCCGCTTAGAACTCGCAAATTGTGTGAATGAACAGATATATTATGGGTTTGTTACTTATTCAAACTCATCGAATATTGATTTTTATATGCCAAGCGTGGAGGTTTCAGAGCCCTTTTCATCTAATCCTCCATTTACCTGTCGTACGATAGAAGCCTGCAATTATGCAGTGTTTCGGTACGTTGGTTTGCACCCACCGGAAGATTTAAACATACTACTTTTAAAAGAATTATATGATTTAATCTATATGAAATGGAAGCCAATGACACAATTTAAGCAGGCCGGGCGATATCATTTTGAACGAATCGATTTGAAAATCTGTTCGTCAAACTATTGCGAAGCTGATATCTATATGCCAGTTAATGTATAATTTTTATTTTTATATTAAGTAAGAATACTGCTTCTAAAACCGTTAATTTTTAAAAATATTTGACTGGAGGGATTATATTAGTCTTTTATTGTGTGCTGTCCTGTGGTACAATAGTACTAGATTCAAACAAATATACTATAATTTGTTTGTTGACTAGATTTAAGATTTTACCATATGCAAGTATCAAAACATTACTTAGGATGGTGAATTGGCTTGAAAAAGAGACACAAGGGTAAATATTTTGCACCAAATATATTGAGAGAAATTGATTTATCCGGTAGTATTAACGACATAACAAGACAAGAAAATATGTTGGCTTGTATATATGCAGCTCCGGTTATGTTTATTTCTGCTATATTGAATTTTATTTTGCAATATGTGGTATGGCACGAAAATATGATTAGAGTACTCATGGATACTTTGCTTCTCTGTTCTTTTGGAATCGTGTTGCATGTTTTATTAAGAATAAATCTTAAAGTGAAATTATTCACTTTTTTAACTGCTGGCGTGTTCGGTATGTATTTCGTCTTTATTTATATTAGATATCAAAATAACCTTGGACCGTTGATTTGGATTATTGCTTGCCTTCAGCTTATTCTTGTAATATCACATGTTAAAAAGGATGAGGCGATATTAAACGGTATCATAATATTATCGGTATGCATTTACACCTTTATAAAGGCTCCGGATGTTACAGTTTTGTTCAACCGGTTTTATTATGGTATGCTGTTACTCCTGATGTTCTCATTCCTATTAAGTGTAATTGCAGCTAATCATGTTCATTACTCACGATATAAAATAATTAAAGAACAATTAAAAACAGTCGTGAAACAAAAACAGGAGATTTCGGCATTATATAAAGAGGTTGACGAGGCTAAAGAAGAACTACGCATGCAGAATGAAAAACTTCAGGCATATAATATTAAAATCATACAGAACGAAGAAGCGCTTAAGCATTTAGCATATTATGATATGCTAACCGATTTGCCAAACCGTACAATGATTTATGAAAGTTTGGATCATATATTAAATACTACACAAATTCAAAAAACCTCAATCTATGTGGTTTTTATTGATATCGATTATTTTAAAAATATTAATGACTCGTTGGGACATCATGTGGGTGATATCTTTATAACAGAAGCAGCAAAACGTCTTAAGAGTTCTATTTGTGAAGATGATATGTTAGGACGAACGGGTGGGGATGAATTCACACTAATCATTAATCGAAATTTAACAGGGAAAGACGTTTTTAAATACCTTGATACTATGCGGGACAAATTTTCTGAAACCTTTATCATAAAAAACAAAGTAATACAATCCTCTGTCAGTTTGGGTGTTTCCATATTTCCTGTGGATGGCAAAGATGTAATTACCTTAATGAGAAAATCCGATTTAGCAATGTATAAAGCAAAAGAGCTGGGAAAAAACACAATACAGTTTTATCAGCAGGATATTCTATAATGAAGGAACTATTAGTTTATACAATTAAAGGAGAGCCACTCAAGATGATGAATTATTGTCCTGGGGGGTTCTTTGCACTTGTATTGGCCGTAGATGTTGTGGTTTACCCATTTTAGTAAACAGAGGAATGTTTGTAATATCAAAGCATTCTAATCACTGTGATACATTGAAAATATATGCTATACTATCAATAATTCGAATATTCATCAGGAGGTTACTATGTTTGGATATGTCAATATTTATAAACCAGAATTGAAAATGAAAGATTACTACAAATATAAGGCTTATTACTGTGGATTATGTAAGACTTTGAAGGATAAATATGGACGATTAGGACAGATGACGTTGACATATGACATGACATTTCTTATTATATTATTAACATCGTTATATGAAAGCGATACTGTTAGGGAGGAACACCGATGTATAGTACATCCCGCAAAGAAGCATGATACACTTTGCAATGAAATAACGGAATATGTTGCGGATATGAATATTGCGTTATCCTATCATCATTTACTAGATGATTGGAAGGACGATAAAAGTATAGCCGGGCTTGCAGGTGTAAGAATGTTAAGGAAAGATTATAAGGTAATTTGCAAACGCTATCCCAGACAATGCAGTGTAATCAGAGAAAGTCTTCATCTTCTCGGGACAGCGGAAGATAATGAGGAGAAAAATATTGATCTAGTAGCACGTAGCTTTGGGGAATTGATGGCTGAGATTTTTGTCTATCAGCAGGATTTCTGGGAAGAGAGCTTAAGAAAAGTAGGATTTTTCCTTGGTAAATTTATTTACATTTTCGATGCTTATGATGATTACGTAAAAGATTTAAAAAATAACAGCTATAATCCATTAGTTACGATACATGGAAAAGATTCCTATGAAGCAGAATGTAAAAGTATGTTAACTATGATGATGGCGGAATGCACTAGTGAGTTTGAGAAACTACCCTGCATAATTGATGTAGATATATTGAGAAATATTTTATATAATGGAGTATGGACAAAGTATGTTGCTATACAAAATGAGAGGAAATTAAAGGAAGGTAAAAAAGAATGATTATAGATCCTTATAAGGTACTTAGTGTTCAGCAAAGTGCTACAAATGATGAAATTAAAAAAGCATATCGGGAATTAAGCAGGAAATATCATCCTGATTCTTATATTGACAATCCGCTTTCCGATTTGGCGGAGGAAAAGTTTAAAGAAGTTCAAGAAGCATATGAACAGATTATGAAAGAAAGAGAAAACGGATATAGTGGGGAAAATACTTTCTATAATGGGGGATCGAATCCGGGCAATTCGGAGGAGGAGTCCCTGGAAATGAAAGCAGTATATAACTATTTAACTGCAAAATACTATAAAGAAGCACTTCGTGCATTATCCGGAATTACTCAACGCAATGCAAGGTGGTATTATTTTTGCGCTGTGGCAAATTCGGGATTAGGTAATAATATTGAGGCTGTAAATAATGCACAGCAGGCTGTTTCTATGGAGCCTGGGAATCCGGAATATGTAAACTTTTTAAATCAAATTCAGTGGAGAAATCAAAGATATCAAAATACCAGTAATGATACTGGAAGAGGGTTTGGTTCCGGTAACTTATGCTGTGATTTATGGTGTGCAGATTCTCTATGTGAATGTATGGGAGGGGATTTGTGTTCATGTTGCTAAAGGCAAAAAAGTTAGCATTTTTAGGCCTTTTACTGGCATGTGCCGTATTATTGGTAATATTTAGCGGAATATTTGACTTTAATACGCTATTTTTACTCGCCGGTGCATCTTTTTGTGTAGGTATTGCAATCCGCGAGGAAGGCTTTCGGTTAGGAATTGGTTTTTTTATTGCGTGTACGATACTAAGCCTTATGCTTGCACCAAACAAGTTTTATTGTTTTACCTTTGCTGCCATGGGATTATATCTCATTATTATAGAACTTTCCTGGGGCAGACTGATAAATATAAAGCAAAATTTCAACCGGAAAACTTTGTATTGGATCATTAAATTCGTGACGTTTAATATCATTTATATCCCTATTATTATAGTAACACCTAAGTTAATTTATCAAGGAGAGCTAGTTGTTCGAAGTGGTCTATTTGTGGCTTTCCTATTAGGAGGGCAGATTGTACTATTAATATATGATAAGGCATATAACTATTTCCAGCAGTCTATATGGGGAAAGGTACGCAAGCACTTACTATAATAGCAAAGCAAGGATTAAAACAAGTTGTCATAACATGAAGCATAGGATACATAGTCATGAACAATGATAAGTAAGGATAAGCTAATTTTTTGAATAAAGTATGGAAAGGATAATGATAAAATGAGAAAATATTTTAAAATTTCAGTGTTATTGTTATTGATTGCTAGTTTACTGGTACAGACAAGTTACACACCAACGGTTTATGCCAAACAATCCGCTAAAACTATGACCATACTTTTTACAAATGATCTTCATGATAATTTTCTACCTATAAATGTGGAGCTTAAAGGAGTAATGACGAGTATTGGTGGATATGCAAGGCTGCAAAGCGCTATCAATGCAGAAAAAGAGCGAGATAAAGATGCACTTCTTTTAGATGCCGGTGATTATTCGATGGGGACTCCATTTCAGACAATATTTCAAAGTGATTCCCCGGAGCTTCAGATTATGGGACAGATGGGATATGATGCTGTTACCTTAGGAAACCACGAATTTGACTATCGAGCTTTAGGCCTCGCAGAAAGTTTGAATGTGGCTAAAAATAGTGGCGTAAAATTACCTCAGATTGTCCAATCAAATATTACATATCCGGTAGATAAAGACGGAAATCTTAGCCAGACTTTAGCAAAATTAAAGCAAGCGATGGAAAACTATGGTGTAAAAGACTATACCATAATCGAGCGTAATGGGATTAAAGTTGGCATATTTGGTTTAATGGGTGAGGATTCAGCATCGAAGGCACCCATGTCAGAGGCTCAGTTTGAAAATGAGATTGATCATGCCAAACGCGTGGTGAAAATATTAAAGGAACAGGAAAAGGCAGATTTAATCATCTGCTTATCTCATTCCGGCACCTGGGCAAAAAAGTCGGAATCAGAAGATGAAATTCTTGCCAAAAAGGTCCCTGAAATTAACGTAATCATAAGCGGACATACCCATACGAAACTATCGCAACCGATTATTGTTGGTAATACGTTTATCGGTTCCAGTGAAGATTATGGGAAATGCCTTGGAGTTATGAAAGTAACACAACAGGCGGGCGCAAACTGGGAGCTCGAAAGCTATGAGCTGAAACCAATTAATGACAGCCTACCTGAAGATGCAGATATTGCAGAACTTATCACTAATTTTAAAAATGTAGTGCAGGAAAAATATTTCGATCAATTTAATTTAAAGTTTGATGAAGTAGTTGCCAAATCACCGTTTAACTTTCAGACATTGGACGAAATGTATAATCAACATGGCGAGTCTACCTTAGGGAATCTCGTCAGTGATGCATATATCTATGCGGTGAAAAAAGCCGAGGGAGATAATTACATTCCAATTTCAGCTGCAATTGTTCCAAATGGTACGATCAGGGGGACGATACTCCAAGGTGATATCACGACGGCTGATGCTTTTAGCATTAGCTCCCTAGGCATCGGTGCGGATCAAATACCGGGATATCCCTTGATTTCTGTTTATCTTACTGGCAAGGAGCTTAAAACAGCATGTGAGGTAGATGCATCAATCGCTCCGATTATGGGAGATGCCCAACTTTATATGGCTGGTGTAAACTTTACTTTTAATCCAAGCAGATTGATATTTAATAAGGTTACAAAAAGCACTTTACTTAATACTGACGGAACAACAGAAGAAATTGATGATGCAAAGCTTTATCGTGTAGTTGTTAATCTGTATTCTGCCCAAATGCTATCTGTTGTTGGTGCTAAATCCTATGGACTGATGTCAATCATCCCAAAAACAAAGGATGGTACTCCAATCATCGATTATGAGGCACAAATCATATACAATAGTGAAGGCGGCAATAAGAGCGAATTAAAAGAATGGTTTGCAGTTGTTAAATACCTTCAATCCTTTGAAAAAATGGATGGTGTCTCAGTTGTTCCTGAATATTATAATGCCACTCAAGGTAGAAAAATCGTAGATAGGAATAACAATATACTTGCTTTACTAAGCAATCCAAATCAAATTGCAATTGCGGTTTATATTATTGCAGCAGTTTTAATCTTACTAATAGTAGCAATTAGCATTCATTTCGTTAGACGAGGGAAACGTAAAAAGAAAAATAAACGAAAAAAATCATGAATCTTTCATAATAAAAGCCAACTCAGAAACACTAAATAGTAATTGTTTTATTATTATTATTCTTAATAAACAAAATACCAAGAACTATACTACAATAATGCTTTGACAATGTAGTCAACAACAGAAGGAGCGACATAAAATGACACATTTACTTCAACCAATTAAAATTGGTACTCTAAATTTAAAAAATAGATTAGTTATGCCACCGATGGCTACTTCTAAATCGGAAGAAAATGGAAGAATTAGTCAAGCAGTAATTGATTATTATAATGAGAAGACACAAGGTGGTTATATTTCATTAGTAATTATTGAGCATAGTTTTATTTCTCAGGAAGGGAAAGCCAGTGCTAGACAGCTATCCATAGCAGACGACTGCTTCATAGATGATTTGAAAAAATTATCAGATACAATCCATCATAATGGATCAAAAGCAGTGATGCAAATTAATCATGCCGGAAGTGCAGCTAGTAGAGATATCACCGGACTTGCACCGGCTGCACCTTCTGCTATTTTAAATCCGCGTGTACAAAAAGGAGAAATACCAAAAGAACTAAGTAAAAGCGAAATAGAAGCTATCATCCAAAGCTTCAAAGTTGCTGCTTTACGCGTAAAAAAAGCTGGATTTGATGGAGTAGAAATCCATTCAGCGCATGGGTATCTTTTAAATCAATTCTTTTCTCCATTATCAAACAAAAGAGAAGATGAATATGGTGGAGATGTTCTTGGAAGAACTAAAATTCATATAGAAATTATCAAAGCGGTAAGAGACGCCGTAGGGGAAGACTTCCCCATCCTTCTACGCCTGGGTTCATCAGACTACAGGGAGGGTGGCATTACAATATCAGATAGTATAGTAGCTGCGCCATATTTTGAAAACGCTGGAGTTGATTTGCTCGATATTTCGGGTGGATTTTGTGGTTATATTGCTCCCGAACATAGTGAACAGGGCTATTTCTCACCCCTTACGGAAGCAATTAAAAGTGTTGTATCTATCCCGGTAATACTAACCGGTGGAATTACAGAACTTGCTGCCGCTGAGAAGTTACTTGCAGAGGGAAAGACGGATTTTGTTGGTGTTGGCAGAGCGATATTAAAGGATTCTAACTGGGCTAAAAATGCGATTGAGAACCTTAAGGACATTTGAAAATAGGTATTTGGCATAACAATGTTTTTTTATATTTAATAATAATGGATATAGTTATTACAGCAAGAATTGTTCATTTACATTTTCTAATTATAATAAACTAAAGTTGTAAATTGTTTTGAAGTAATCTCCCATTATTTTAATACTAGGTGTTTTAAACGCCAAGACCTGTATAAAAACAGGTCTTTTTTCAACCTTATTATAGAATTTTTTACTATATTATGGTAATATAAATTACCAAGTGATATTCGTGTTAATAAAGTATTAAATGATTATATACAATCCTCAGAAATGCCATAGCATGACCAAGTAGTGTAGTATTCTTATCTCAATAAAATTAAAAGTGAGGTAAGAACCATGAAAAAATATATTAATCCCAAGATCAAT
>Ga0123338_10000371_pt1 | contig 46912 bp, 51 predicted proteins | sample grotaG_FD_89793 | JGI IMG/M metagenome (GOLD analysis project Ga0123338, IMG submission 89793) | Glacier valley bacterial and archeal communities from Borup Fiord, Nunavut, Canada, to study Microbial Dark Matter (Phase II) -... | ecosystem: Environmental > Aquatic > Freshwater > Ice > Glacier ... | reverse complement strand
CTGGTGCTGATGATGGGTCTTCCGTTGATCACCTGGGTCCGCTTCTTCGCTTGGCTAGCCATAGGGCTGGTGCTGTACTTCGTGTTCGGACGCCGTAATAGCACATTGGAAACGGCACAGTGACAATTCGTGTCCGCAAAACACTGCCTCTGGACGCCCCCGTGCTGCTGCGGCTGATTATTGCGCTGGCCGATTACGAAAAGCTCTCTCCCCCGGACAGCGAGGCACAGCAGCGCTTGGTGCGCGATCTATTTGCGGAACGCCCCCGTGTGGAATCCATGCTGGCCGAAGTGGACGGAGTACCCGTGGGTTATACGTTTTTCTTTGAAACGTATTCCACTTTTCTGGCCTTGCCAACTCTTTTCTTGGAAGATTTGTTCGTGCTTCCCGAATACCGTGGCATGGGTGCGGGATCGGCATTGTTTCGCGCCATGGCGGAATTAGCCTATGCGCGCGGTTGCGGAAGAATGGAGTGGACCGTGCTCGATTGGAACCAGCCTTCTATCGATTTCTACGAACGTTATGGCGCCAAACGTTCCAGCGATTGGCTGCCTTACCGGCTTACGCGCCAAGAACTCCCACCCGTTTTCGAACGCGCCCGGAAACAATTATGAAATAAGTTGGCGGTCGCTATCTTCCAGTAGGGCTTGCGCGGCACGCCTTCCGGAGGCAAGCGCACCGTCAAGGGAGGAATTTTCCATATAGTCACCGCAGCGGTACAATCCGGGACGGACCCGCACCGGTTTCGGCGCATACACCTTCTGAACAGGCTGCGCGTACGGAATAGAGTAGGTTCGCAGGTGCTGCCAGCGCGTCACGTTCACACCGAACCACTCCACCAACTGTGCGCGCACGTCCGCTTCCGGAGCGCTTTTCAGCACCGAAACAGAAATCAGAGAAGCTCCCGCCGGTGCATATGTGGGCGCAACCGCACTCACCACGCAGCAATTGTTTACGGGGCCCGAACCTTCTCCGTTCAGGATGAGAATCGGCTCTGTAACGGGAGCCGTCTCCGCCGCGTAATAAAGACAATCGACAGACCTTGCGCCTTGCGGAAGTGCTTCGCCAAGCAGGCGCGCCGCTTCCGGTTCTTCCACAGCCACCACGACGGGTCCCGCCGGTAGCTCCGCAACGGCCGTGTTCAGACGAACATCCAGTTCGTGCCCCAGCTGATAAGGTATTGCTTTCATTCCGCCCGCCGGAAGAGCCGTATCGCCCTCAGAGAACATGCGGAAAATAAATTCGAAGAGGCGGCTGGAAGTCTCCAGTTCGCGCTCCAAAAAGATTCCGCCAAAAAATGGCCTGAAAAAGCGGTCGATGATTTTGCTGCTGAATCTGTAATTCAGTAGGGCTTGCTTCGTTGTTGTCTCAGGCCGCCGAAAAAGATCCGGCAGCGCCCCCTGCGTCACCGCGGTGCGAAGCGACGAGATACGCAGCTTGTCCATGAAGGAACCGATCGGCGAAATGAGCGAGGCGGCCGCCTCAGCGGGATGCTTCCATGGATCCGCCAGATGGTGGCACTTGCCGCCGAAGCGCACCAGCGCACCGGGGTAAAAAGGCTTCAACTGGAGTGCCTCGTAATCCAGCAGACGCCGGCATTCGGGATAAGCCGTGAGCAGCACTTGAAAGCCGCGGTCCAGCAGAAAGCCCTCATATTCGTCTGTTTGAACGCGGCCGCCCACATGGCCCGACGCTTCCAGCAAAACGGATTCCACTCCGTGGCCTTTCAGCTCACGCGCACAACTCAGCCCCGCTAACCCAGCGCCGATAATTGTGACCGGCCCGTTCATTTGGGAATCGGCATACTATCGGAGGCCAGCACTTCAACGGAGTTTCCGGCCGGGTCAGCGATGTAGCAGGAGCGCGTGCCATCACGATGGAGCTTCAGAGTGCCGAAGCTGCCCGCGTCAGGATGCACAAAACCGATGTGTGCCGGATGTTGTTCCGGAATCACCAGCGCAAGCCGGATATTGGCGAAACCGAGTAACGCCCAGGTAGCATCCTGATATTCCACCGTGCACTCAAATGTCCGTGTATACCAGTCGACAGCGGCGGCCACATCGGTCACCGGGACGGCAATATGGTCGATCGAATTTAAACCGGCAGAGTTCATGATGACGATGCTAGCAATTCCTCTGCCGCGGCCATGCCCGAGAGTGCAGCGCCCTCCACGCGCGGTCCGTTGAAAATGTCTCCCGCAAACAAGAGCGGAGCTCTTCCCTGCACGTGGAGGAACGGCGCGGGGTAGGCCTCAACCGGCATGCTGAAACGCCAGCGATGCAGAACAGCCACCCGAGGGGGCCCGGATAACCACGGCTGCGCCTGTCGCAACAAAAACTCAATTGCGGTACTTTCACTCACTCCCCAGTGTTCCCTGCTGAAGGTGGCGCTCGCATGAACCGTGACTGCCGTTGCATCCGGCGAAATTCCCTTTATACGGTTGTCACAGATGAAGGACAGGGGGCCTTCTTCGAAACGCAGTGCACCCGGCTCAGGGATAAGACTGGGCTGATCGAGTGACACCATCAGAGCGATGCAGGGGTGATACTTCATTCGGTCCAGTTGCTCGCGGGACTCATCGGGAAGTTCCGTGCCGCCCAGATCTAGCAAATCCAATGCCTGAGGAATCGGTGTAGTGACAATCAGCGCGTCGGCATCAATGATCTGCCCTGACTCCAACCCGGCAGTCCATGAATTTGAAGACTGCTTCAGCTTCACCACCCGCTGCCGCGTTCGCACATCGATACCGCGCGCCAAGTGTTTAGCGATTGCGGCCATGCCGCCGGTTCCCTGATATCGCGGGTGGCCGTCCGATTGTGCCGGCTGAGCCGGTGTGCCGATGCCCCGGCACCATTCATAGACCACTCCCTCCTGCTCAAGACGCGACATCAACTCTTGAAAGCGGGGGTCCCGGGCAGTGATGAATTGGGCGCCGTGATCGTAAACCCCATCGTCAATCCGGCGAGTGGCGAGGCGACCGCCCACGCCACGGCCTTTGTCCAGCACCGTGACTTGCCAACCAGCCTTTTTCAGAACACGCGCTGCGTTCAGGCCCGCCATTCCCGCGCCCACAATTAAACAATTCCGCACAGAACTTGACCTCACGATGCGGAGGAGGGGCGCAAACTCCCTAGCCCGCCATCCACGCCGATCACCTGCCCGGTTACCCAACCCTGTTCCGCATCGATCAGCCAGGCAAGTGCGCTGGCAACATCGGCCGGTTCACCGATGCGACCGAGAGGATGCATGTTCACCGACGCTTTAAGCGCGGGTTCGTTTTCCGTGAATTTCTTCGTCATCGGCGTGCGGACTAGCCCGGGGGCGACACAGTTCACGCGGATGCGCTGGCGCGCATAAGTGGTCGCAGCGGAAAGCGTGAGACCTATGATTCCGGCTTTGGCCGCTGCAATCGCTTCATGATTCGCCAAACCTGTACGGGCCGCAACAGATGAAACCAGAGCGATGCTGCCGCCCCCGGTTTTTACCATCGCCCGGGAACCCGCGCGCACTGCGGCGAAAGCTGAAGTCAGGTTGGCTGCTACGGTGTCTGCAAATTCCGCCTCTGAGGTCAGGTGAGCTGGCTTCAACAGAAGCGATCCAACACAGTTCACAACACTGTCCACCCGGCCGTGCAGCTCTAGCGCCTCGCCGAACATGGCGTCAACCTGATCGAAGCGGGTCGCATCGACGGAAACCCCGTGCGCACCAAGTTCACTAGCCAGCAAAGCTATGGAACCCGGCGTGCGGCCCGCTAGAACTAACCGCGCACCTTTAGAGGCAAGCCGCCGCGCCAGAGCGGAACCAATGCCACCGGCGGCTCCCAATACCACGATCACCGGATGTTGTTTCTGCTCTTGGCCTCCCATACATAGGCGGATGCCCGGCACTAAGCCATAGCGTCAAAATGTTGTTGACCTGAAGTTTAGAGGAAGCGCTGGATTGTCCTGGAGAGAACCATGAATTTTTGTTCAAAGGTAATATTCTGGAGGCGAAACCGATCAATCCGCTCATCCACTGCCAATAGCTTTGCAAGACAGAAGTGGTGAGCCTGCTTCACCGCGGTGCAGATCCGCCGATTCATGGATTGCTCCCGCGCGACCCCGGTTCATTCGCGGAACCGGTGCGACTGAGGACGACAAGATCAACCCGCCGGTTGCGAGTGCGGCCAGCCTCGTTGTCGTTCGGTTCCACTGGCGCGGTATCGGCATATCCGGCGGCGGAGAGACGGAACCGGTCGATTCCATGCTGGTCTTGAAGCGCTTTGAGAACCTGTACCGCACGCGCGCTGGACAACTCCCAGTTGCTGGAAAACCGCGCGCTGTGTATCGGGTTCGAATCGGAGTGACCCTCCAAACGAACCGGGTTGGGCAACTTTCCCAGCGCGGAGGCTACTTTCGCCAAGCTCTCGAAAGCACTGAGCTGGACCCGGTCTTCACCTGGAGCGAAGAACGCAGCTTCCCCCAGCGTAATCACCAATCCCCTCGATTGCATGCTGAGGTGCATTTTGCCAGTGCTCAGTTCGCTTGCCAGCTGCTTTTCGAGGAGCCTTAACGAAGGCGTAAGGTCCGCAAATTGTGCGTCTGCCACGGGTTCGGGCCTGGACGACCGCTTAGCTGGAGCGGACACCGCAACATTGTGTCCAAATGCTTTTTCCACTGACTCGGACAGTTTGCGCGCTTTAAACTTGTTGGTCTCCGAAGACGCGAACATCACAACAAAGAAAGCAAACAGCAGAGTAATGAAATCCGCATAAGAAACTAGCCAGCGATCATGGCTGAGCGGCTCAGCGTGGGGTCTTCTTCGTCTGGACATATCAGGTCTGGTCAATCAAGCCGCGGAAGGCTCCGGTCTGGGCTGCGGTGCAGGGCTCACCCGGCGCACCGGTATGGATTTGGATAGGTACGGCTCTAACTTCAACCGAAGCAGAGAGGTGTTGGTTGCCTCCGCAATACCGGCAACCCCTTCCAGCGCAAGCTCGCGCAATTGTATTAACCGGGCTGTGCGTGCTCTCAGCTTCGCTGCGGCGGGCAGCAGGATCAGATTGGCTAGAGCAACACCGTAGACTGTTGCCACAAAAGATACGGCGATACCCCGGCCCACTTCGTCAATGTTTTCAAGGTGCTTCATCACCTGAATCAACCCAAGCACCGCCCCGATAATTCCCACGGTTGGCGCATACCCTCCCGCTATCTCAAATACTTTGGCCTCTCTATCTAAGCGGCCCTCTTCCAGATCGAGATCGATCTCCATCATGCTGCGAATCTCCGGGAGAGGCGTGTTGTCCACAACTAGATTGAGCGCTTTTTTGAAAAACCCTTCCTCCATTGCCAAGACATCCCTTTCCAGGGAAGCGAGCCCGGTCTTCTTCGCCTTCGTGGAAAGGCGGATGATGGTTTCTAATGTCTCTTGGAGTGGAGCGGGGCGGTCAAAGAATAAAAGGCGTAAGCTTCGCGCCGCCCCGACAAACGCATGAATTGGGGTAGATATCAGAACAGCTCCCAAAGTGCCGCCCACCACCATCACGGCCGCGGTAAGTTGCGCTATATCCCTGATGCTGCCGCCTTCCAGGATGAGCCCGCCAAGGACACTCCCAGCCGCAATAATTGCTCCTGAAAGTGTCGCGAAATCGGGATTGCCGCGCCGGTCTGAAATCATGCAGGTTCTCGCTTCCAAAAGAATGATCGTCCGGCGACCCAAAAAACTTTACAGCAAAAAAGATTCAAATTCGCCATACTTTCTCCGATAAGTAAGTTATGAACAGAAGAGCGACTGCGCCGGCCGGCCAGAATACGTTCGAAGAAGAGCGGAATGAAGCGATAGAGTGCGCTCTGAACGGTGCGGCAGAAAAGCCGGGTGACCGCATCACGCGCTCCGCATGTGCTTATCTGCTGAGCCATTTGGCGCGCGAAACTGCCGATAACGGCTGGCATGGGCTGTCGTCAGCTGCCTGATCGCCTATTGCGCGCCGGTGCCTGTGTGGAATAATCCGTAGGCATTTTCCACTGCGAATCCCATGCGCTGGCCTACCGTCGCAATCTGTCCGTTAAACTTTCGTTTGCCGTTGATTAGTAAGTCGAGAGGCTTGTCTACTGAGTAGTCGAATGTCAGTACGTCCCCTTCCTCAAGCTTTACCAAATCCTCAAGCAGTAGCGTTGGCCCCTCGAGGACAATCTCCACACTTACTTTTGCCGGCCGGATTAGATCCAATATCCTGATTTGTTCGTTGCTGGTAGATTCCGTCTTGCGAACCGTCCACTGCTGATCGAACTTCTGACGCATCATTTTTATGATGATGGACGGAATGGCGATGTTCATCATGCCAATGGTTTCCCCGATACGAATCTCAATCGCGATTGCCACCACGGCTTCACTCGGCGCAAGAATCTGGAGAAACTGTGGCTCCGTTTCGAGAGAGTCGATACTGAAGTCAATGGTGGTCACTCCCTTCCATGCCTCTTTCAGATCGCGAAGAATAATTCGAAACAAGCCATCGAGTAAGTTCTGCTCGATTTCGGTAATCTCGCGTTGGATACTCGTCGAGGCCTTTCCGTTGCCGCCCAGCAGTATCTCCAGAATCGGAAAAATCAGAGAAGAGTTTAACTCCAGCACGGCGTTGCCATCGTAGGGTCTTAGACCCAGTGAGGCAATGCATGTCGGAGAAGGCAGGCACTCTAGAAATTCGGCGTAGGAGAGCTGTTCAACGCTGACCAGATTCACCATCAGGTAAGTGCGCAAGTATGCCGAAAGGCTCGAAACCAAGTTCCGAACGAAGTTGTCATGCAGCAGATGAATCGCGCGCAGCTGCGATTTTGCGATTCGGTCCAACCTGCGAAAATCGAAAAGTTCGTCCTTTTGCGAAAGCTGCTCTTCGCCTCTCGGAGACTGGATGCTCTTGAAAACAGAATCGATTTCCTGCTGTGAAAGTTGTGCCGGCATTTGTCAGGCTAGGTAATCGAACAGCGATTTCACCTGCGATTTCGCTTTAGCTGCAAGGGAAGCCTGCTGCTCGATATTGCCTCGGTTTAGTTCCAGCGAAGCCGCAGTCAGATCCGCATCCCGTATCGCGCCTATTTGAGTCTGGAGCGCCACATCGAGCGATTGCGAGTTTGCAAGTGCGCCAGCCAAACGGTCCTGAACTGTGCCGTAGAAGGTTTGTTGACTGCCCAGGAAATCGGATGCGCCGTGAAGAACGTCGATTGAGGTGGCGATCGCGGCTGGGTTGTTGGCAATCAGTGCAGCGCGCGCTCCGCTGATAGCCGCGAAGATATTGTTGGCGGTGGGGACATCTGCGGAATCCCGCTGATCGAAAATATCCTGCGCCGAACGGGCAAATTGAAATGAGTTCCCGGAGGAATCCTGAACCTGTCTGGTGGCAGGCGCGCTACTCAACCGCGTCGCGCCATTCACCGCCGCCGCATTAAACTGATAGGGAGGCCCGGAGCCATTGCCGCCATCGAATATATACCGGCCTTCCACCGTCGTGGAGGTAAGTGAAACGAGCTGTTCTTGAAGATCCAGAATCTGCTGCGCGAATTTACCTCGATCCTGCGCGGTTTGCGAACTGAGCCCCTGGCCCGCTATCTGTGTAATTTTGTCCAGCAACTGCACCGCTGTAGTGAGCGCGTTATCAGCGCCGTTGGCTTCCGTCTGGACTCTGTTCAGATTCGCCAGCGTCTGAGAATTTCCGGAACGCTCCGATTCCAACTGCAGCAGCGTGCCAATTTGATCGGGCGCATCGCTGGCGGACTGCACTTTTAGGCCGGACGATATCTGGTTTTGAGCGGTAGCCGTCCTGAGTTGGATGCGGTTCAGATCGGCAAGGAATCGCTGGGAAGATGGGTCCAGGTTAGAGAGCATAGGGTTACTTCAACATGTCCAGCGTGGTCTGTGTAATCTGATCGAGCACTGAAATCAATTTCGCGGACGCGCTATAAGCCTTCTGATATTGCAACAGGCGAACCGCTTCCGCATCCAGCGACACGCCCGAGAGTTGTGAACGGAGCGATTGCGCCTGGGTGGATGCTTGTTGATACAGGTCCACTGAGTTTTTTTGTGAAGCGAGAATACGCCCAACTCCCCCGGCAATTTCTCCGAAATATTGGGTGTAGCTAAATCCATTTATCTGGTCAGCAACCGCGGTTCCGTGTGCGAGGTTTGCCAGTGAGAGCGCTATCCCGTTGCTGACAGAGGGTGGACCTGTGCTGATGGTTGCAATTTGGGCAGCCGTGATACCGCTCACCACTGCCAGTGAGCCGGCAGCTCTGGTAAGGTCTGAGGCGTCGTAAATAAACAGGGGAACTCCCGGTTGCGGTGGAGGGCCTTCTGCAATCACGCCTGAAGTCAAAAGCGTATTCACGCGATCGGCAAAATTCTTCGCAAGCGTATTGAGCGAGCCTGCCTGGTTGCGATCTCCCTGCAGTCCACTCAGGGTTCCGTTCCTGAATTGCAGAAGACCGGCAACGGAACCTCCCGCAAAGTGGCTGGTGATGTCGTTCCCGCTGCCGTCCACAATCTGAAGCGACGGCAAACCGGCGGGGTTTGGAGCCGGAATCGCCGGAGCAGGCGCGGTGGTGACGCTAAAAGAGAACTTCTGTGTGCCCAGCACCAGGGGAATCTGGCCATCCAGCAGCACATCCGTGCTGCCGTCTGCCGCCGTCCGGGTTGTAATATTCGCAAGGGACGAGAGCTTCTCGAGAGCGGTGTTCAAGCGTGAGTCCTGCCCCGCGTCTTCTGTTCCGCTCTGCCCGCGCTGTTTGTTGTAGCCCTGGATTTCAGAAGCCAGCGCGGTAATCTGGTTCACCTGCAACTGAATTTGGCGATCCGCATTTCCCGACGCTTGCGACAACGCCGACGCGGTCTGCTGAAAAGCCGACGCCGCTTCCTGGGCTGCTGCCAGCACCGATTGCCGGGAAGAACTGCTCCCCGGAGCTACGCTTAAGGCGGAAAAACTATCGAACAGTTTGGTGAAAGCGTTAGGAACACCAGAGTTGCCCGACACATCGAATGACGTTTCAATACCGCTCACGCTCTCCGTAAGCTGCTGCGCGGAACCAAGGTTAGTGAACTGGCTTCGGACCGATTGATCTAGATACCCATCGCGGGTGCTGATCTGTGATGCCGCAACACCGCCCGCAAGACCGGATTGAGCGTTGAAGGAAAGCGCTGTGAAATCCGTGATTTGCGCCGCGTACCCGGGCGTGGACGCATTATTTACATTGTTTTGAGAAATTTCAATTGCACGCTGAAAAGCTGCGAGCGATTGCGACGAGGCGTTCAGGGCACCAAATATTCCTGACATACCTATCCCCGCACCTGCACTGTGAACCCTGAATCTGCTGTCTCGAGACCTGCACGTACTATCTGAAGCTCAATACTTCCCAGGGCAATTCTCGATAGGGCTGCTGCCTGAGCGAGTGTCGCGCGAAAGCTTTGCAACGCTTTCTTGGAAACACCAGATGGATCCCGCCGGCCCAACGAATCGAGATCATTCAAGGACCGCACCAGGCCTTCAAGTACCCGCTGTGCCTCTCCTATTCGATCGGGTTCTGCGGAAACAAGCGCGCGCATAACGCTTCTGAGATCTTTGTCGGCCGATTGCAACAGTTCAACTGCTGTAACGCTTGTGCTCATTCAGGCGGCCTGGCGAGCGTTTCACCAACCAGCGCGCGGCTGATCAGTGCAGGGTTGACCGAATACGAGCCCGCTTGGATTGATTTGGCTAATTGTTCGATCCGTGCGGAGCGTGCCGTGTCGAAATTGCGAAGCAGAAGTGATGACCCTGATATCTGTACCGAATCCCCACCCAGCCGTGACTGATGCGAAGCTGTGCCTTTCCCGCTTGCGATACTCTGCGAAGACGCGACACTGTCAGCCCGGTCCGCGGCAGCCCGGTCCGCCGCACCGCCGGCAAGGGCATTCCGGTCATCGATTCTCATTTGCGCTCTCCTACAAGGTTCATATCGGCCCGTTTTACAGAAGGTTTAACCTCAATTCAGATATCCTGAAAACTCTTCACGCCAGCCGCTTTCAATCCACGAGCCATTGTTTCCAGCGCATGCTTATGAATCTGAGAGACCCTGCTTTCATTGACATTTAACACTGCTCCAATCTGTTTCATGGTCAGACTTCGCAGGTAATACAGAAGCACCACCTTTCGGGATCGCGGCGGCAACACCGCAACAGCCCGCGACAGAAACTGGCGAAGTTGCTGCCGCTGGTGCAAACGGTCCGGGCCAACCTCTGCTGGAGCCGCATTCACCCGGCCGGCGTCCTCCGGTTCGCCTGGGCGGATTACTGGCGCAGCGCAGGAAGACGTGTACCAAAGGCTCAGACGCCGCTTTCTAAATTGGTCTATTTCCACCCCCAGGCGGTCGCTCACTTCCTCTTCCGAAGGTTCACGGCTCAAGGTAAGGGTAAGGCTGCGGGTTTCCACATCCAGCCGCCGCTGCCATCGCCTCAAGCTCCGCGAAGCGGTATCCAGTTTGCGCAGGCTATCCAGAATTTCGCCCCGGATCCGGTGACGCGCATAACTGGCAAATGGCACCTGAACTCCGGGATGGTAAGAACGGCTGGCATCCACCAGTCCCAGGTGGCCCGCTTGAACGACATCTCCCATTTCCACGGCTGCATGCAAAGGCAAACTGCCGTAAATCTGCCACGCGATTACCCGAACCAGCGGAAGATGCTTCAGAACCAGACTGTGCATGCTCTGCTGAGAATCCTGCCGGGCCACTACTGGTAGTGGCGGCTTGCAGGGCTGGATAAATGGCTGAAGCGTTTGTGGCGGCATTGTGAAATACAGTGGTTGCCGAAGCGCCTCAACATTCTCAGTGAAAAGAGAGAAGATCGGTCTCACCTGGAACGTCGGTACGATATCCCCTTCGAATTGCCGAGAAAAAAATCCTAAAGTTTCCACAACTTTGACCGATGGTATGTTCAAGCGCCGCAATGCCGACTTCTGCAAAAGTTATCTGGTTGTCCTCGGCCAAGCCCGATTCCGCCGAGTCCGATCTCCTGGCCAGTCTTCCGCAACAGGAAGTCTCCCTGGCACAAAGTTCTGAAGACCTGGCGAAACTCTGCCGCTCCTTAAAGGACGCTGTTGTGTTTGCAAATTTCTCGGAACGCGAAACAGCCCTCGAGTGCGTGGAACTTCTTCGCCGCGAAAATGAAAGCATTCCCATACTGGTCCGCGACCGGTACTCCACCGTTGCGGAGGCGCTCCCTATCGCCCAGCTAGGGCCAACCCGCATATTCGACGGGCACGCTGACTGCGGCACCATCCTGGCCGAACTGCAGATTGCGCTCGAAGACGCGGCCTCGCTACACCGGAAACGGTTGCAGGTTCAGGACAACAAACCTGCATGGCAGACCAATATTATCGGCGAAAGCGATGCCATGCTACAGATCTGTGAAGTGGTCCGGCTGGTGGCAAGCCGGCGCTCCACCGTGCTGATCTCGGGCGAGACCGGAACCGGCAAAGAGGTGATCGCCCGCGCCTTACACCAAGCCAGCCCCCGCGGCGCCCTTCCCATGGTGGCTGTGAACTGCTCGGCGATTCCGGCCAATCTGCTGGAAGCGGAGCTTTTCGGTTATGTCCGGGGTGCCTTCACAGGCGCGCAACAGATGCGCACAGGCCGGTTTGAGCAGGCGCACAAGAGCACTCTGTTCTTGGACGAAATTGGAGACATGCCGCTCGATCTGCAGGTAAAACTGCTCCGCGTCGTCCAGGAGCGGGAATTTCAGCGCCTGGGCAGTTCGGAAACCATCAAAGTGGACGTGCGAATTGTGGCCGCCTCTAACCTGAACCTGCTGGAGCGGGTGCAACAAGGCCTCTTTCGCGAAGATCTGTATTACCGCTTGAACGTGGTTCCGTTGCGCATGCCGGCGTTGCGCGAAAGGCCGGAGGACATCCTCGCTTTAGCGCAGCACTTCGTGGCCAAAATCTGCCGCGATGAAGGGATGTCTCAAAAGATATTGTCCGCGACGGCTCTGCCGAAGCTTACGGCGTATAGCTGGCCTGGCAACGTGCGTCAACTGGAAAATGCGATTGAAATGGCCGTCGTGATGAGCGGCGGCCGCGCCACCTTGACAGCAGCGGATTTCCGCTTCCCCAACGCGGCGGATACGCAAAATGGCTCTCGCGTGCCGCCCGCGGAAAATCTTGCACTACCCGATCACGGTCTCGATTTTGAGAAGACGGTTTCCCAGTTCGAGCGCAATATTCTCTCGCAAGCCCTCCGCCGGACCGGTGGAAACAAGAAGCTTGCGGCGGATATGTTGTGTCTGAAGCGCACCACTCTTTCGGCCAAAGTGAGAATTCTGGAAACCATGGCCGGCTGTGCACTGGCATACTAGCGGCTACAACAGCGTGATCGGGTCTACATCGATCACCAGCGCGGTAGCTCCCCACTTCTGCTCTCTCGCGAACAACTGCGCGCGCCGCAGCAGCTGATTCAGCAATTTCCTGCTCGCGGATTTCACCAGAAATTGATAGCGGTATTCGGCCTTCAATCGAGGCACAGGCGCTTCCGCCGGTCCCATGATGCGGATTTTCTCCGGTGCCGGGCCCAAGTGCGATCCTAACTCTGCGCTCATTCGCAGAGCGTCTTCCTGCTTCTCCGCCCTTACCAAAAGGTTCGCCATGGCGGTAAATGGCGGGTAGTGCATGGAGCGGCGGAATTGGAGTTCCTTTTCATAAAAGGTCGCATAATCCTGCGCCGCCGCCAGTCGCACCGCATAGTGATCCGGGTTCACGGTCTGCACCAGAACCACTCCCGGCAGCGTGCCCCGCCCCGCCCGCCCCGCAACCTGTGTGATGAGTTGAAACGTGCGCTCCGCCGCCCGAAAATCCGGCAGCCCCAACCCGGTATCCGCGGACACCACGCCCACCAGGGTGACGTTCGGAATGTCGTGCCCTTTCGCAATCATCTGCGTTCCCACCAGAATGTCGAAATCCTTCTCCCGAAAGCCCTGCAATATGGTTTCGTAGTGGTGCTTCCCGCCCACCGTGTCGCGGTCCAGGCGCGCAATCCGGGCCGCCGGAAACTGTTGATGCAGTTCTTCCTCCACCTTCTCCGAACCTAACCCTAGAAAGTGGATGTGCTCGCTTTCGCACTTGGGGCAGTTCTCCGGCACCTTTTCCGCGTAATTGCAGTAGTGGCAAAGCAGGCGGCGGTCCCGGCGATGCCAGGTCAGCGTCACCGCGCAATTAACGCATTGAATCCGCTCGCCGCACGCCCGGCACGCCACGGCGCTCGAAAAGCCACGTCGATTCAGCAGCACAATCGCTTGTTCCCCGCTCTCCAGCCTGGCTTGTAACTGCTCCAACATGGCCCGTGAAAAGGTGGCGTGCTTGCGCGTCTCAAGAAACTCCTGGCGCATATCGATCAGGTCCACGCGTGGAAGCGGGCGCGCTGCCACGCGGCAGGGCAACTCCAGCAACTGGTACTTGCCCTGTTGCGCGTTGTACCGGCTTTCCATACTGGGAGTTGCCGAACCCAGCACCACGCACGCGCCCGCATGCTGTGCACGAACCATGGCCACATCGCGCCCGTGATACCTCGGGTTTTCTTCCTGCTTGTAGCTTTGATCGTGCTCCTCATCCACCACAATCAGCCCCAGATTGCGAACCGGCGCAAACACGCAAGACCGCGTCCCCACCACCACGCCCGCCACGCCGGACCGAATCTTGCGCCACTGGCCGGTACGCTCTGAATCACTGAATGCACTGTGAAGAATTGCCACCCGATCCCCGAAACGCGCGAAGAATTGCCCCGCCATTGCCGGAGTTAGCGCTATTTCCGGCACCATCAGCAGAGCACTCCGTCCCAAAGCCAGCGTCGCTTCAATCGCTTTGAGGTAAACCTCGGTCTTGCCCGATCCGGTTACGCCGTGTAAAAGAAACGTTTGAAATTGCGCCGTTCCCAATGCGCCCTCTATAGCCCGGAAAGCCGCCAATTGCGTCACGTTTAACTCATGCGGCACAAAGCTGGAATCCCGCGGAGCACTGGGCAGCTTCTCCGTTAATTGGACAAGCTTGCGGCGTGCGAGCGAACGCGCCGCGGTGCTCGCATTCTTCACCTGGCTTTCCACTTCCGCCAGATTGTGCGCGCCCGGGTGAAGCTCCAGAAATGCCAAGAGTTCGCGTTCGGCTTTCGGCAGCTTGGTTTCGCTCTGACGCGAAGCACCTTCCCACGCCGAAACAGAGAGCGACGCCGAAGGTGCCCGCATGGGATCGCGCTCCGATTGCGTCTGTTCCCAGATCACGAAGCCACGCTTCTCCAGGGATTTCAGCGCCTTGTCCGCCAGGGGAAACTTCTTCTTCAGATAAGCCGCCGAAAGCGAACGATGTTCGAGTGCCCCAAGAATCTGAACCGTCTGGTCCTCCGCGGCTGAGGCGAAGAGCAATTGCCGCGCCGCGTCACGCCCCGAATCGGTAAGCGCGTATGTCTTGCCCGACCGAATCTCTGAGGCTAGCGGCAGCATCGAACGAAGCACTTCGCCTAATGGGGAACAATAGTAGCCAGAGATCCAGCGGGCCAGCGCCAGCAGTTCAGAACCCAGTACCGGGTCCGAATCGATTAAGCGAAGTGCCTCGCGGGCGGCAACCGGGGGCGGATCGTTGTGACACGCCAATATCAGGCCGGTGAGTTTACGCGTGCCGAACGGAACCAGCAGACGGCACCCAACCTGCACGCGATGTTGCAGCGTAACCGGCAGCGAATATGTGAAATGCTGATCGAGAGGGACGGGAAGACTTACATCACAGAAGCGAAAGGCCAACAATGAGAGTTTACGAGATTCGCGAACCGAAGGGCGTAGAATCGCTCACCGGGACAGAGCGCAACATGCCAAGTCCGGGGCATGGCGAGGTGCTGGTAAAGATGCGGGCAGCCTCTTTGAACTACCGCGATTTGGCGGTGGCGCGCGGCGCTTACGGCCGGGGAGTGCCGTACCCTTTAATCCCCTTGTCCGACGGCGCCGGAGAAGTTGTGGAACTGGGCCCCGGCACTTCGCGATGGTCGACCGGCCACCGCGTTGCCGGAATCTTCATGCAGGGGTGGGTCTCCGGACGCATCGATACAGAAAAAGCCAGCACAGCCATGGGCGGTGCCATAGACGGAGTACTGGCTGAATACCGGGTCTTTCCCGAACAAGGCTTGGTACGCATCCCCGATCACCTTTCCTTTGAGGAAGGCGCGGCATTGCCTTGCGCGGGTGTAACCGCCTGGCATGCTCTGGACGGTATACAGGCAGGGGAAACAGTGCTGGTGCAAGGCACCGGAGGCGTTTCCATTTTCGCGTTGCAGTTCGCCAAGATGGCGGGTGCACGGGTGATTGCCACATCGAGTAGTGATGAAAAGCTGGAACGCGTGCGCTCCCTGGGTGCGGACGTTGTGGTGAATTATAAGACCACGCCTGACTGGGAGAAGCCGGCGAATGGAGTGGACCGCATTATCGAAGTTGGCGGTGCCGGTACGCTGGGCAAATCCCTTCGCGCCGTACGCATGGGCGGAACAGTCGTACTGATCGGCATCCTGACGGGCAAAGGGGAAGTAGATCCCCAACCCGTGCTCATGAAGAGCATCCGCCTGCAGGGCATTTATGTGGGCTCGCGCGAGATGTTCGAAGACATGAACCGCGCCATCGCACAATCAGGAATGAAGCCGGTGATCGACCGGGTGTTTGCGTTCGAGGAAGCGGGCGCGGCATACAGGCACCTTGAAAGCGGAGCACACTTTGGAAAAGTTATTGTCAAAATCTGAACAGTCAAGCTCTGAACAATCAAGCCCTGAACAGCCCGTCGCGCTGGTTACCGGTGCTTCAAGCGGCATCGGTGCGGCATACGCGCGGGCGCTTGCCCAAGCAGGTTATTGGGTAATTCTGGTGGGCCGCAATCATCAAAAGTTGCAGGCCGTACACAAAGAAACGGGTGGGGAGATTGTCCTGGCGGATTTTGCGACAGACCTTGGGCTGCGCGCGTTGGAGTACCGTGTCCAAACCGAAGATCGGCTCGATTTCCTGGTGAACAACGCCGGCTTCGGCACTGCGGGTAAGTTCTGGCTGACCGGTCTTGCGGGCCAGGATGCCATGCACCGCGTCCACGTGCTGGCAACCATGCGTCTGACCGCCGCCGCACTGCCCCGAATGGTGAGGCGGAACCGCGGCAGCATTGTCAATGTTTCCAGCGTGGCCGCTTGGATGCCCACCGTGGGCTCAATCAACTACTCTGCCACAAAAGCCTGGATGAACAGCTTTACGGAAGGCCTCTGGCTGGAGCTGGAAAGCGTCGGAAGCGGCGTTCGCGTACAAGCCTTGTGCCCCGGCTTCACGCGCTCGGATTTCCACCGGACCATGGGCATGGACACCACTCGCATCCCGGAAAGCCTCTGGACTTCGGCGGACTCGGTAGTCGCCGAATCGCTCCGGGGCTTGGTGCGCAATCAACCGATCGTGGTGCCCGGATGGCGTTACCGCGCCTGGGTCGGCATGCAGCGTTTCCTGCCGCGCACCGTGTTGCACTCGATCGCGGTGAAGTCCGGTGAAACGTTCCGCAATCCCGCTATTGCAGATCGGTAGCGGGCTCTTCGGCTGCGTGCAGATACGGAATTCCCTTCTCCATCCAGGCCGGTTTCGGAGCGCCTTTTAACTCAAAAGCAAAGTACTCGGCCAGACGGCGCGCGTAATCCTTCTGGTTCGCGCGGCGCTGCAAGTGGTGCGGCTCACCGGCATAGCTGAACATATAAACCTCTTTGCCCAATCGCCTGAGCGCCAGATAATATTCAATGCCCTGGTACCATGGCACGGCGTCATCGGCGTCGTTATGAACCATCAGGATCGGGGTCTTCACGCGATCGGCTTGAAACAGCGGGCTATTCTCAATGAACCGTAACGGATACTCCCACAAGCTTCCACCGATTCGGCTCTGCGTCTTCTCATATTGAAACTGGCGCGGCAGCCCGCTGCCCCAACGTATGCCGCCATAGGCGCTGGTCATGTTCGCCACCACCGCGCCCGCCTCCACCGCCTTGAAGCGCGAGGTCTGCGTGATCATATAAGCGATCTGGTAACCGCCCCAACTGTGGCCCTGAATCCCGATGTTCGCTTCATCCACAAAGCCGCGATTTACCATGGCATCCACTCCGCCCAGCACGCACTTCAGCGCGCTTTGACCCGGATACCCGGTGGTGTAAACAATGTCCGGCGTGAAAACCAGATAGCCGTTGCTGACGTAATACGGAATGTTGATACTGTCCATCGGCTTCGGATCGGCAAAGTGATTCAGGTTCTGCGAAAGCTTCTCATAGATGTAAACGATCATGGGATACTTCTTCGCGGAATCGAAATTTTCAGGCTTGTAAAGCGCTCCCTGCAACGGCACGCCGTCCAGATTCTTGAAGTTGACCATCTCGGCAGTGCCCCAGAGGAGTTCCGCTTTCTGCGGGTTCGCGTCGCTCACCTTCTTTAGATCCTTCATAGCACTGGTGGTCACAAGCAAATCAGGATAGCTGTCGAACGTCTGCGCAGAGAGCACCACCACGTCGGCATTTTTAGCCTTTATGGGAGCTCCATAATCCACCTTTCCCATGGTGAGTTGGGTGGACCCGGAATAGAATCCGGTCTCTCGCGTGATCACGTTCTCCGCGCGCAGCAGCAGAGGCTTCGCAGTATCGATCGATTTCTCTTCCGGGTCCAGTTTCGTGTACCGAAGTTCCAGATTATTCTTTCGGCCCATGCCGCCTGTATAGTTAGCCGCATGCGCGCCATCGGGCGAGAGTTCCCAAATATCAAAACGGTCGTAAAGCAGAACACTCTTGCCGTCTTTGCTCCAGCCGGCGATGCCATAAGCGCGCGGTGTACCCGGCGTATCGTTATCTTCGGTCCAGAACTTCACCGGAAGCTTGGCTGTCAGGTTGACTGTTTTCCCGGAGGGCACAGAAGTCGCACTCCAATTCTCGCCATCGAACGAAATCGCGTACTTGCCGTCCGGCGACCATGTCACGGTGCCGGTATTCTTCTTCGCCAGCAGAGTTCTCTTCCCCGTTTCCGTGTCAACCAGAAACGAATCCGAGGCACGCTCGCCGTACTCCACCGCCGGGCGGTATTCCCGATCGTCCGAACCAAGCGCGTAGCGGCCGTTTTCACTTGGCGTCACCTCAGACATCTCCGCGTCCGCAAGCTGTACTAACTTATGCTGCGGCACAATGTACACCGCGCGGAAAGAACGCGTGCGCTCCTGGCCGGCGCGGACCTTCTGCATGGGCTGAACGTGATCGTCCTTGTAGTGCCAGAGATCGAATGAAGCTTCGTCGTCCGCGGGTGTCCCCGTTTTCCGCTCCGGCAGCAGCGGCGGAGCGGCTCCGAAAAACAGGCGCGTACCATCCTTCGAAAAACTCAGCGTAGCCGTGTCGCTGATCACGAAGCCTTGGCGAAAAGCGGGCGTCTCCACTGCCACCACCGCGGCGGCTTGAGCAGCTTTACGCTCCCACAAATACAACTTATACTTGGCCAGCTTTGCTGCGGCATCGTCATGGCTGCTGACAAATGCCAGTTCGTCCTGCTTATCATTCCAGGTCAGCTTCTTGTATTGGCCTTTTCCAGAGAGGATAGATTTCGGAGGTTCAGATCCTTTTGTCGGCACCACGTATACTCCGTTGCTCTCTTCCTTTGCGGAAGCCAAGGAGAATGCCAACGTATGGCCATCCTTCGTGAGCACATATTCCAAGACATCCGGAATCGTGCGGTCAACGGCCGATTCCAACCGCCGCAATACCAGATCCGTACCTATCGCCGGTTTACCCTGCTCGGCCCGCACAGCGGGAGCCTTTAAGTAAGCCACCAAAGACTCACCCTGATCCGGAATGCCGAAATCTTTCACGCGTGGAATCCGTGTAGGCGTTGCGGAAACCAAATTCATAACCACCAGATCACCGGGTGGCAAATCCGCCCGGGCACCCGTTCTGGCGGCTGGACGCGAAAGTTCTGCCGCGGCCGCATCGGGCTTCGGCTTTTGAATATCTGCCCTCTTGGCATAGGCAACAAAGATCAAATAGTGTGAGTCTGGCGTGAACGCAAGCCGGATGGCACGAGGGCGTGGCGGCACCTCGGAGTTCGGGTCCGGGAGCGCGGGCGGCGGCAACTGCCCGGCATTTTCACGCAGCTCTTTGCCGGTCACCAGGTCGCGCACCACCACTTCGCCATCGCCCTCCTGGGGAAACAAGCCATAGGCCAGAAACCGCCCATCGCGGGAAAGTACCTGACCGTTGATGGTGCGCCAGGAATCGAAATCCTTGAAATTGATGGGGCGCTTGGCAGCAAACGACGCTGGCGCGATGGTCAGTGCGATAACAACAAAGGTGCTAGCGAGACGGCGGGAAAGCATTTTCCGTAGTGTAACGTTCCGCCGCATAACGGGAAAGCCACGCGTCTGCCGCAGCCTGCTCGTCTTCCTTATCGCTCAGGGCCGTCCACTTAGCCAAGCGCGCTTCGCGAAGTATTTCCAACAGCTTCTTCTTCCGCCTCGCTTCGGCGGTGCGAAGCAACTGCGCTGCTGCTTCCAGCCGCAGTTTTTCGGCTTGTACACGGATGTTGGCTTTCTGTTGCTCCGCCCACCCATTGAAGCTGGCAAGCGTTTGGAAATCAGCAGATTCCACCGTGGATTGCCTCGTTATAAAATCCGCCGCACTCTTTCGAAGACCGGTAACCTCTTCCAGTTGGTTCGCCAGCTGCGCTCTCTTCCCCGCCAGCCTGGCACCCGCGGCTTCTTCCAGTTCGCACTGCAACGTGCGCCAATGCAGCACACGATCCAAGGGAAATCGAAAAACCTTCACTGTAGTTGGAGAGCGAGGTTGGAAAGCCCGGTAAGCGTCTCTTGAATAGGCGCAACCACGCTGCCGTCCTGGCGAAGGTAGCGCATCATGTTGTCACGCGCTCGGATGGTGGCGTCCAGGCGCGGGTTGCTGCCGTTCACGTAGGCACCCAGTTGGATCAAGTCTTCCGCTTGCCGGTATGACGCCAGCGCTTCACGGATTTTCTGCGCGCTCTGCCGCTGTTCCGGTTTCGAGATTTGCGATTGCAAGCGACTTACGGAATCCAAAATCTGAATAGCGGGATAGTGTCCGGCCGCACCCAGTTCGCGCGACAACGTAATGTGCCCGTCCAGAATGGAGCGCACGGCATCGCAGATCGGCTCGTTAAAGTCGTCGCCCTCCACCAGCACGGTAAAGAATCCGGTGATCGATCCACGCTCGAAGTTGCCGGCACGTTCACAAATTTTGGGCAGCAAATTGAAGACGGAAGGGGTATAGCCCTTCTGGCTAGGCGGCTCGCCGGCTGCCAGACCGATCTCACGCTGAGCCATCGCCAGACGCGTGACGGAATCCATCACCAGCAGCACCTTCGCACCTTGATCCCGAAAGTATTCGGCAACGGCCAAGGCCACAAAACAGGCGCGCACGCGCAGCGGTGCGGGCCGGTCCGAAGTGGCTGCAATCACAACAGATTTCTTGCGGCCTTCCTCCCCGAGTTCATGTTCCAGAAACGCGCGCACCTCCCTGTTCCGTTCGCCGATCAGCGCGATCACGCTCACATCTGCGGAACTGTTGCGAGCCATCGCACCGAGAAGCGTGCTCTTGCCGACACCGGACCCGCCGAAGATGCCGACGCGCTGCCCCTGTCCGATCGGCAGCAGCCCGTCAATCGCGCGGATGCCAGTCACCAACGGTTCAGTAATGTGCGCGCGGTCAAGCGGGTTTTGCGGAGGTTGATATAACCTGTACCGTTCTCCCGCCGGAAAACGCGGGCCTTGGTCCATCGCTTCGCCGAAGCCATCCAAGACACGCCCCAGCAAGTGCTGTCCCACGCACACAGTCGCATCGTTCGGCCGGGCGTAAATACAATCACCTAAACACAAGCCATCGGTATCTTCAAGCGGCATCGATAGCACGTGGCCGTTGCGAAAGCCGATCACCTGCGTGCGGATCGAGCGGCCCTCTTGCGTACGGATACAGCAAAAATCTCCAATTGCCACTGCCGGCCCGGCCGATTCGATCAACAGCCCCACCAACTGCACCACTTCTCCCGCTGTCTGAAATGGATCCAGGCGCGCCAAATCGATGTGATACGGGCTAAGATCCAAGCGCATGGCACTCGTCATCTTTGCTTCACCCGGTCTGTTAATCCGCGTTCAATTTCTTCAAACTGCGCCGCTACGGAAGCATCCATCTTTCCCCTGTTGGTTTCGAATACTAAGGCCCCCACTTCCAAACGCGGATCGGCATGAACCTCAACCGCACTGTGGTGGGCGGAAAGTGCGCCCCGAATGGCACTCTCCTGCGCGGGATGAATATGGACGCGATAGATTTCCTGACGCGCCAGCCGGTCAAGCGCAACTTGCACCAGTGCTTGGATGGCCTCCGGTTCGAGTGAAAGCTCACGATGCAAAACACGGCGCGCGATCGCAAGTGACAGTTGCACAACGTCCGATTCCGCTTCTTCTCGGAGCCGCGGGCGCAAGCTTGATATCTCCTCAAGCGAGCGGGCTAGCCTGGCAAGCACAGGTTCCAACTCGCTGCCCGCTTGCGCTCTCCCTTGCGTTTCCCCCTCCGCGAAACCTTGCCGCCGCGCGGCTTCCACGGCTTCGCGCGCAGTTTGCTCCGTCTCGATCAATCTGTTGCGCAGCGCCGCTGTTTCAGGATTGATCGAAACTGAAGGTTCGAACCTTGTGGAATTGCCCTGCCGTGCGCCCGACGCCTGACCTCCCTGTCCGGAGGCCCGCCAGACCATAGGCTGAACCTCTGCACAGCCTTGCTCGCGAAGCAATACTCTAGACGACATACTGCTCCCCGGCAGAACCCTTCAGATTGATCACGCCGTCCGCTTCCAACTGGCGCACCAAACCGATAATCTGCTGTTGGGCCGCTTCCACATCTTTGATCTTTATCGGGCCCATCGCATCCATATCTTCCTTCAACATTTCCGCCCCACGCTGAGACATTCCGGCCAGAAAATGGTTGCGGAGCTGGTCGCTGGTACCCTTCAGCGCGACGGTCAAATTTTTGCGGTCCACCTTTGCCACCAGTTGCTTCATGCCGTTCTCATCGATTGAGAGCAGGTCTTCAAATATGAACATCAGGTGGCGAATCGTCTCAACCAAGCCCGCATCCTGGTCTTCGATGCTGCCCAGTATCTCCTTCGAGACTTTTACATCCAATCGGTTGAACATTTCGGAAACCGCGCGTACGCCCCCGTAAGATTCGCGGCTATACTCGCCCAGCGAGGCAAGTTTCTGACCGATAATCCCGGCAATTTTCGAAATAATTTCCGGCGAGATCTGGTCCAGGTTGGCCATACGCAAGGCCACGTCTGAACGCATGCCGGGCGGAAGCGAAACCAGCAGCGCCGCTGCCTGCGAGGAACTCAAGTGCGAGAGAATCAAGGCGATCGTTTGGGGGTGCTCGCTGTGAATGAACTTTGCAAGCTGCTGCGGATCGGCCTTGTGCAACACGTCGAAGCTGGCGATATCGCTGCCGAGCACCTTCACCAGGCGGTCGTAAATCCTCTTCGAAGCTTCCGGGCCGAACGCGTTTTGCAGCATCTTCTTGGCGTAATCCAAGCCGCCTTTCACTGCGAATTCGCGGCCCATCACCAACTGATGAAACTCTTCCAAAACCAACTCAACCTGCTCCGTGGAAACCGCGTCAAGACGGGCAATTTCCCGGCTGACCAGGTGCACTTCGTCTTCGTTCAGATTCTTTACCAGTTCCGCGCTGGCCTGCTCGCCGAGTGAGATTAACAAAATGGCCGCCCGGCGCGGCCCCGGTAGTGCCGGAGCCATGCTTCCTACCGGACTCATACCGCTTCCGCCCCTTGCTTTTCAGCAAGCCATGTTTTCATTATGTTGGTGCTGCCAATGCTGTCTTGCTTGATCGATTCCCGAAGATGAGTCACCAGAATTTCCGTCTTTTTCGTGGTGAGGGTGGGAAGTTTTAGCTGATTGGCGATCTCCTCATCCAACTTCCGCTGGGCGGCTTCCCGCGCCGACAACCGGTCTGCCTCATGTTGTAGCGGTTCGCTGGCCATCGCGGTTGCCGCAGCTTCCGTTGGTTCTGGCAACGCCGTCTGCGTTGTCACCGACGGCTTCTTCTTTCTGCCAATCAGCAGAAAGGCAAGTCCGAAAAGCAGTATGACAATCACCGCGCCCACGACGGCGGCAATTAGGAAAGAACGGCCGTCCACCAAGACTGTAGCCAGCCATTTGGGAACGCGCGGATCCGTCGCCGGGGTGTTCGGGCCAATATCGGAAGGCGGTTCCGCGCTCAATGTGGATTCAAAGGGAAGCGTTTCCACAACCAGAAGATCGCCCCGCTCCGTGCTCAGGCCGGCAATGCCGCTAACAAGGTCGCGGATGGTTTTCAGCTTCTCTGGCGTAGGGGGCACCAGTACGCGCTTCACTTTTTTGCCGTTGCCTTCCCACTTCAATTCATGGTCCACCAAAACGGAAAGGGAGATGCGCTTAACCGTGCCTTGCGGAAGGCGCGTGTGACGAACCACCCGGCTGGTTTGAAACGTAATATTTTCTGTTTTTCTTGAAATGCCGTTCGCTCCATATCCAGTCCGGCCAGGGGGACGTGGCAGGTTGGAGGCCGTCCCAGGTGCCCCGGAGCTTGCCGCCGGCGAGGAGGCGTCCTCCGTCTTCTGCGATGTGACCATCACGGACTTGTTGGGATCAAGCGTTTCTTCACTCTGTTCCCCACTGGTGAAATCGCAATCCACCGAAACACCGGTTCGGAAGCGGCCTGGTCCCAGCAGGGGTTCAAGCGTGGCATTCACCTTGGCGAGCAGGTTGTTTTCTAGTTTTTGCTTAAATTCAATCGTTGCGTCGGACGGCTGGAGCGAATCCGCTTCAGACCCGGCATGCTTGGGAAGACTGAGCAAATTGCCCCGCGTGTCCAGAAGTGTGACCGCCTCTGGCGTCAGGCCTTCCACGGCGCTGGCGATCATGTTCGTGAGCGCCGCAATATTTTGTGGCAAAAGTTTCGCGCCCGGCCGGAGCCGTAAAATGGCACTCGCCTTTCCAGCTTGGCGGGATTCCAGAAATACAGAATCTTTCGGAAACGTAAGATGGACGCGCGCCTGTTCCACCGAGGAGAGCGACATAATCGAACGCTCCAATTCCCCTTCCAGAGCACGGCGATAATTTACGTGCTCTGCGAATTCAGTGGCGCCAAAGTTTGTCTTGTCGAACAGTTCGAAGCCGATTCTGCCGCTTTTCGGCAGACCCGCGGACGCCAGTTCCAGCCTCAATTCAGCCACTCGCGTAGAGGGGGCCAGCACCGTACTCCCGTTCTCGGAAAGCCGGAATTCCGTGCCGGATTCTTTCAGCTTCTGCACCACCGCGCCCGCGTCTTCCGCGGCAAGGTTACTGTACAGCGGCTTGAAATCTGATTCTTTCGACCAATGCGACAAGGAAAGCATTGCGGCTACCGCAAGCAATGCAACGGAGAGGATGGCTATCCGCTGCTTAACGGACAAAGAAGAGATGAGCTGACGAACCTGCGCAACCGCTCCCATTTACATTTGCATCCGCATTACTTCCTGGTAGGCCTGCACCACCTTATTTCTCACCTGAAGGAATAATTCGAGCGAAAGTTCTGCACGCTGACCGGCCAGCGCGGCCGTATGCAACTCTTCCGTTTCTCCCGTCAGGAATTTATTGACGGCAGTTTGCGCTTCGGCGTGTTTCTGTTCGACGCCGGAGATGGAGCTGGCAAGTATGTTTTGGAACTCCTGTCCGGATCCGCTGACGCCGCTTGCTACGGGCGTAAGCGCGGGAAGCGCAATGTGGGGAGAGATGGGCGCGATCATAAATTACCGGAAAAGGTCGATAGACCGCTGGATCATGTCTTTTACTGCGGAGATTGCGGCGACGTTCGCCTGATAGGTTCGAGACGCGCCAATCAGATCGACCATATCTTCCGCCGGGTTAACGCGCGGCATGGCAACATAGCCGTCTGCGTCCGCGTCGGGGTGGCCCGGTTGGTACCGCTTTTCCGGTTCGCGCGTATCCACCGTGATTTCTGTAACCGCCACTCCTTGGTTCTGTTGCTCCAACTGAGCCGCGAAAACAGAATGGAAAGGCATTTCCGGGGCTTGTGTCTCGAAAATCGCATCCTTGCGGCGGTACGGTCCGCCCTCGGGGGTGCGAGTGGTCTCGGCGTTAGCCAGATTTTCAACCAGGAGTTCCGCACGGGTGCGTTGCGCTTCCATTCCGGAAGCACTTACTGAGATTGCTGAAAACAGGCTCATCCGGACCTTCCTTCTGGATCGCATTCCGAATGTCGCGAACCTGGCCCTTCATCAGTTGGGCCGCAAGATTGAAACGAATTGCATTCTCGGAAAGAAGCCGCGCTTCGCGATCGATGCTTACGTTATTGCCGTCGTTCTTGGTCTTCAACCCAAGTACCTCTTCCGCGTGGGGAAGATGGGAATCGAGAGCGCCCTGGAACTCAGCTTGAAAATCTATGTCGCGCGTCCGAAAGCCTGGCGTGTCGGAGTTCGCGATATTTGAGGCCACCAGATTCTGGCGCACACTCAACAGATCCATGTAGCGTTCCAGGCTGCCGCCTAGCCGGTCAAACATGTACTGCATAAGTGCAGGTCCGTGACCGTCAAGTTACGTAATGAAATCTTACGGTTGCAGTTTTCTTTGCCGACAGAATTCTGGCTGCGGCAAAAATTTGCCTTTTTTGTTACCCAGCGATTTCCCAGGAAGCAGCGGGGAGTTCCGAACCCGAGCGATAGAGAGATGAGTTTTCCAGATCTTGTAAACTCTCTGCAAGGTCTGCCCGATACGCAAGCATAGCCGCGCGCGCCTTCTGAAGAATCGCAAGGACAGAACCAATATCGCCTTGTCCCTGAGCCCTTGCAATCAAACTGTTCATATGGTGCAAGCCTGCTTCCGCACGATCGAGAGAACCCGATTGCGAAGCGGAAAGAACATTCAGCGCTGCGTCCGTAAGCGTCACTTGTTTTGATTGCTTGTCTGCTGAGCCAGGAACAGCCCGCTCAGTACGTTATAGCTCTGCTCAAGCGCGGCAACTTGAGCGTCGGCTCGTGCCAGTTGGGCCTGCAAATTCGTTCTAAGTTGATCCACTCGGGCCTGGCTGGCGTCAATGCGCGCCTGCTGTGCGATCGCCTGTTCCTGAAACGCGCTCCCCGCTTTCGTGAGGGCGCCGTGAGTCGCATCTCCTATGGAAGTAAGCACGTCGAAGGCGGATTTTAAAAATCCACCTGTTGCCGTACTTCCCAGAAATGCGGAAACCGCGTTCAAGTTGCTGGCTGCGGCGGCGTTGAATACCGTTGAATCGTAGGACAGGTGTCCCTTGCCGTCAAAGGTAATGCCAAGACTTGTCAAAGAAGGAATGGTACCGGTCCCTGCTGAATATGCGCTCAGCGATCGAAGTTTGTTTCCGAGTTCCAAAATCAAGCTGTTGCCCGTGAGCGCCCCACCGCCCTTACCGCGGTTTTTGGCGAGTTCATCGGCCGCCGAATTGAATGAGTTTACCAGCGCGCTAAGGGCGCTCCCGATCAAGAAAGCTTGTCGGGTTACCGTGATGTTGGAAGCAACTCCGGTTGTGCTTGGTGCCAGCAGTTCCGCGGTCACCCCAGGTGCCAGCGTGATGGTGCGTGAATTGGATGCGATCGGAGTGGGCAATCCATTCACCTTGTATGTAGCCGCCGTTCCCGTGGTGGTGGTGTTCAATAAATCCGTGGTGCCGTCATTCAGTTGCAGTGTGTCCGCGTTCAGATTGGTGCTTTGAATACTGAGCCTGTAATCCGGGGCAACCGTGGAGCCGATATTCACCAGCGAAGCCTGAACGTTAAGCCCGGGCGTGATATTCAGGGCGGCAACCAGAGAATTCAGCGTATTCGCCGCAGGTGTAATGGTTGTTGCCACTCCGTTAATCTGCAAGTTAAACGAGGAAGCGGCGCTGATGTTCTGCGTCGCCGGATCGGATACACGGGCAAGCGTTCCCGCGCTCGAAGCATTCGTCGCGTTCCCCAGGCTCACCACTTCAAGTGAGTACGAAGCCGGTGTTGCTCCGGTTCCGAGCGACACCCGGGCAATTCCAGCATCTGACACAGCTGCAGTGAGCGAACTTAGCCCCGTGGAGTTGCCAATATTCTGCAGAGCAGTTTGTAACGATGAGAATTTAGTTTGTAATGAAGCAACCTCGCCCGATTGGTCCGCAAGCGCATTTTTGCGGTTAGTCAACTGTGAGATAGGCAACGAGGCAATCGCCACCGAACGATTGATTACCTGCTGGAAATCATTGCTGAACCGGCTGGTGCCCGTAAAGATCGCGTTGCTGCTTGTGCTCATTTGATTGGCCCGCTCAATGTTTGCGACAAAAATGAAGCAGGCACCCCGCGCGTGAACACCGGATGCCTGCTCTTTACCGTTTACTTACTGCCTATCCTTTCAGCAGGCTAAGAATTGCCTGAGGAGCCGAGTTCGCCTGAGCGAGTGCCGCAATGGATGACTGCTGTAACACCTGTGCTTTCGTCAGATTGGCTGCTTCCGCGGCGGTGTCCGTATCCCGAATACGCGATTGCGCAGCGGAGAAGTTGGTGATTTGCGTCTGCGCCAGATTCACCGCATAAGCCAGTTTGTTTTCGCCCGCGCCGACTCGACCCTGGATGAGCCCAAGACTTTGAATCGCGGTGTTGAGCGTAGTAAGAGCAGCCAGGGCATTGCCCGTGCTGGATGCGGCTGCCGAAGCTGCCGTCACCGCTTGCGAACCCAAAGCGGAGAAAGCGCCGCCCGAGGTGCCGGCCACAGCGGTTTCCACCACACTGAAGGTGTTCGAGCTTTGGAATTGAATGTCGTTACCGGTCAGTCCCTTGATCGCGTTAATGCCAGATCCCGCAAGCTGCGTGTTGATCGCCGTCAGCGCCGAAGTCTGGGTTGCGCCGGTGGTGGAATCCAAAGTCAAATTGTAGGATTTGCCTGCGTTCTGCACCGTGAAAGCTTCCGTGGTGCCCACTACCGCGGCAAACGTAGAGTTCAGGTTGAAATTACCCGTGTTGATGGTGCTTGCACTCGTGGTCGCCGTCGTGTTGCCGGCCGACGCGGCCGCCGCTGACACGTCAAAAGCGGTCGCGCCGCCGAAGCTGATCTGACCGTTGCTGCCGATGCTCGCTGTAATGCCGTAAGCCTGCAAGGTGTTGTTGAGCGACGAAATTACCTGTGTTCCACTTAAGCCGGCAGAACCGCCCGCCACATTGGCCGTAACATCCAGATTGCTGCCGTTGGAATTGGTAAGGTGAAGGTTATAGTTTTGCGAACCGCCCGCCAGGAAAGATACCGCGGGGTCGTCCAGCCGAACCACATTGGTCGCCAGCCCAGAGCCGCCGCCGGCAATGCTGGTGGTGTTCACGCCAAGGCTCGCCGCGTCCACCGCGTTGTTTGCACCGCTTAAATCCAGCGATACCTGCGAGTTGGCCGCATTGCTGCCGCCGCCGATATAGGTGACCAGGTTCGTGTTGAACTTGCCGCCGGAATTTAGATTGATGTTCGAAGCCTGCCGTGAAATTTCCGAGATCAAACTCTGGTACTCATTGTCCAGTGTGCTACGGCTTCCGGCAAAGGCGGAAGACGCCGATTGGACTGCCAGAGTCTTCAAACGGTCGGTAATCTGAGAGATGTTAGTCAATCCGCCGTCGATGGTCTGAAACGCGCCGATCGAATCGTTCGCATTGCGGACGCCCTGCGTCAGCTCCGCGGTGTCGCTGCGGTATTTGTTGGCGACCGCGAGTCCCGCGGCGTCATCGCCTGACGAGTTGATCCGGTAACCGGAGGTCAATCGCTGAATCGTCTGGCTCTGGAAATCCGTATTGATGCGCAAGTTGTTTTGCGCGATGAGTGAAGTTACGTTGGTCTGAATTGAAATTGACATTGTGAACGTCCTGTTGTGGGATACAGCCCGGCGTCATGCCGGTTCCAGGTTCTCCTGTTTTTCAGGATGCCCGGAGTATCTAGCCTCAAAAGACTTATCGGCGGGTTCAGACGGAGTTTTAGAAAAAAGATGGGATAAATTTTCCACCAGCGCCTTCCTGGTTTCTGCTGAGATCATGGCGGCAGCGCGGTTCTGTTGGCTTACCTGCACCATCTCTTTACGCTGCACGGAGATTTCGGAAGGCGCGTGAATGCCGATCTTTACCTTGGAAGGCCCAATCTCAAGAATTTCGATTTCAATTCCATTGCCGATCGCAATCGCCTCGCCCGCGCGCCTTCTTAAAATCAGCACGCGCTTGCGGTCACGGTAAGTGGAAAGTTGTAAGAAAGGGCGGCATTGGGTTGAAGCGATTGAAGCGCGAGATGATTGTGAAGATTCACGACGAGTGGTGCCGCCAGATTTGCTGTCGCACCGGCATCAGGGTCAATGGCCACAATCGCCAGAGCAAGCAAATTATCAGTTTGCTCCGGTGAGTTGGTTAGCGGAAGTTGCAACACGTCCCTATCTTCCGCGCTAACTTGAAGAGAGTAATTCGAATCGATCGTTCCCACAGGAAATGTCAGTAAACAGAGATCGGGCGTTGCGACACTTTGAAGATAAATTAATGGATGCTGCCCTGGGATTTGGATGGCTGCAAACTGGCGCTCATTTTCGAACCCCGGCAACCCTTGCGGGAAGCTCAAGATTGCAGCCTTTTCCAAATTCAGTGTTCCGAAGTACGCACTGAACAGCAATGTAGGGGAGGTGCCTACCATTTATGTAGGCGTAGTGGCGCGCTCTGGGAAAACTCTCAAAGAAACTCAAAATTAAATGTCAGCGAAAGTTTTGCACATCAATATTTCTCGCGGCGGCCTTCCGAAACGCCCAATTCTGTTGGGGAAACTAGCCCGAAACGGATTCGATGGAGATTCTTTCGCTCACCCGGGAATCCACGGCGGCCCTGCTCAAGCTGTACTCTTAATCGCAATTGAGACGGTTGAAAGCCTGATAACTCTCGGCTTTCCGGTTTTCCCCGGCGCGCTGGGAGAAAACCTTACCACCACAGGTCTGGACCCGAAACAGTGGCGAAGTGGGCAGCAGTTTCACGTGGGGTCTACCAGAATTGAGCTCACCCACCCGCGCGAGCCCTGCCGGGCCCTTGGCGTCTATCGCTCCTCGCGAACCTCCCATTCGATTCAGAATGAAATTTACAGCCCAGGGGTAAAGCGGGGCAACACTTCCGCCGATCATTGGGGTAGGAGCGGATTTTATGCCCGCGTTTTGCAGGAAGGTGAAATTGCACCGGGAGACGTTATCGTTATGGAATCCCAGTTGGCGTAGCATATTGGCATAACACAAACACGCCGGAAGTTGGCTGATAACATTAGGAGTGCTGAAACTGTGCGTCACTGCAATTTTTCTTGCGCCCTTTGCGAGCAGCGGCGCCGAAAAGCCAGCTGGTCCCCCTTTGGTGAGCGAAGCGTTTCACAAAATGTACAGCTCAGATTTTCTCGGTGCCCAAACCGTGATCGGCCGGTACGTCTCGGAACAGCCAAACGACCCTCTGGGTTACGCCGTTCGCGCTTCGGCGCTTCTGTTCTCCGAACTCGACCGGATGGGCATACTGGAAAGCGAATTTTTCGAAAGCGACAATCGCATTTCGGACAGCCGCAAGAAACTGCGCCCTGACAAGCTAACGCATGACGACTTTTACGCGGCGATCGAGAAAGCGGAAGCACTCTCCCAGGCCATCCTCGACAAGAAGCCCAACGATCCTAACGCGCTATTTTCCAAGTGCCTGGCGCTCGGGGAAACCGTGGATTACATGGCCTTGGTCGAGAAGAAACAGATCGCCAGCCTTTCCGTGAACAAACGCGCTTACCGCGAAGCCAAACATCTGCTTCAGGTCGACCCCTCATTCACGGATGCCTATCTCACCACCGGCTTCACCGAATATCTGGTCGGTACTCTGCCGTTAGTGGTTCGCTGGTTCGTCAAATTTGATGACGTCCAGGGAAACAAAGAACAAGGTTTTGAAAACCTGCGCATGGTCGCCACAAACGGAAACTATCTGAAACCGCTGGCCAAAATTCTGCTCGCCGCTGGCTATTTGCGGGAAAAGAAACCCGTTGAAAGCCAAAAACTGTTGGCCGAACTTGCCCGCGAATTTCCCACCAACAGACTCATCCGCAACGAACTGGCGAAAATGAACGCGCGTCTGAAATCCGGCGGCTAAGTCTTAATCTTCCAGGGGGCTTTCAGATTGTTCTGATCGCGCTCTTCCACCCGGTCATAAATGTACTGGTTAGAGACAGTACCCAGAGATTCGTTATACAGGCTTGGAATTCCCACCGCCTCCCGAAGATCCTCCTGGAAAGTATGAATCGCTTTCAAATCGCCAGCCAGAGCGGGACGCTTGACGCCCGAAGGAGTCTGCAAAAATTTCTGGAAGCCGCCGTCCACCAGGGTCGCAATCTCATTGCCCATCACACGTCCGGCCCGCTCCGATACTCGCGGATGGGCACCCGCCACATTTTCCAGCACCGCCGCCACGCCTTCGCGGGAAACCTTGGCGCCTGTGCCGGTGGTCTCCACCGTAAACCCGGCGTCACGAACCCGTGTCAAATATTCCGCGAACGTATCCTGATGAGCCTTGGCCCGCCGAAAGAACATCTCTCCAGTATAGGAAGAATGTCAAAATGTTAACATCAAACCTCTCTATGAACAGTTCGATGGCGCGACCCTTGGCTGAAACAGATCCAGCAATTTTTGGCGCCATACAGCGCGAAACAGAGCGTCAGCATTCGCAAATCGAACTGATTGCCAGTGAAAACTTCACCTCTGAAGCGATCCTTGAAGCCACCGGAAGCATCTTCACCAACAAGTATGCGGAGGGGTATCCGGGAAAACGATATTACGGCGGCTGCGAGTTTGCCGACCAGGTGGAAACACTTGCCCGCGACCGTGCTAAACAGCTTTTCGGTGCCGAATACGCCAATGTGCAGCCGCATTCCGGCTCGCAGGCCAATCAGGCCGCGTTTGCCGCGGTTCTGAATCCCGGCGATACCATTCTGGGCCTGAGCCTGGCGCATGGTGGACACCTCACCCATGGTTTCAAGCTGAATTTCTCAGGCAAGACTTACAATGCCGTCCACTACGGCGTTCGTAAGGACGACGAACTGATAGATTTCGACGAAGTGGAGCGTCTGGCTGCTGAACACAAGCCGCGCATGATCATCACCGGCGGTAGCGCGTATTCCCGCATCTGGGATTTCCCCCGCTTCCGGCAGATTGCCGACCGTCACAACGCGCTGCTTCTTTGCGATATGGCCCATTTCTCTGGCTTGGTGGCCGCCGGCCTGCATCCCAATCCAACCGAGTTGTGTGACATCGTAACTTCTACCACCCACAAGACTCTGCGCGGCCCGCGTTCGGGAATCATTCTGGCGAAACAAAAGTACGCCGCCGACATTGACCGTAACGTTTTTCCGGGCGCTCAGGGCGGCCCACTGGTCCACGTAATCGCCGCGAAAGCGGTTTGCTTCCTGGAAGCAATGCAGCCTGAATTCAAGCAGTATCAGCAACAGGTTGTCCGCAATGCCAAGGCGCTTTCTGAAACCCTTACCACCGAAGGCTTCCGCATTGTCTCTGGCGGCACGGATACTCACGTCATGCTGGTTGACGTCTTTTTGAAAGGTGTTCGCGGACGCGAAGCGGAGAAATCCCTGGACGAAGCCCGCATCACCGTAAACAAGAACGGCATTCCTTTCGATGCCAATCCTCCTCTGAACCCGAGCGGCATTCGCCTAGGCAGCCCCGCCGTCACCACCCGTGGTTTCTTAGAAGCGGAAATGCGTGAAGTGGGCAGTCTGATTGCGGAAGTGTTACGTGACGTCGCCAGCGAGCACGTGCGGGCCGCCGTTCGCCGAAAAGTGGAAGTTCTCACCGAACAGTTCCCGCTTTACTCCTGGAAGCTCGATACCGTGAAGGCCTGACCCTATCGTGAAGATCGCGATTGACGTTAGGCGCCTTCGCGATTTCGGAGTTGGCACCTATATCCGCAATCTATTGACTGCCATGGCCGCCGTCGACGCCGAAAACCGCTATTCCCTGGTCTTGAATCCCGCAGATGCGGTGCATCTGCCGCCACTGCCGGAAAACTTCCAGGTCGCCGCGTACTCCCGTGCGGATACAGACCACTTGGAACATGTCCGGTTCCCCACATTTCTTTCGAAACTCGGTTGCGATCTGGTGCACTTTCCCCTAAACCGCGTGCCTCTTTTCATCCGGGGACCCTACGTGGTAACTGTTCATGACCTGGGAATTCTCTTGTTTTCAGACAGCTCCGGTTTTCGGCGCGCTCTTCGTAACTTTCGCTTCGAACGCGGTCTGCTGAGAGCTCGGAGTGTGATAGCAGTTTCCGCCGCCACCAGGCGCGACTTGTTCAAACTCGTTCCCATACCGAAAGCCCGCGTTCGCCTGGTGTATAACGCTCCCGATCCCAGGTTTTTCTTAGGCGGCCAGTCTGACCAGAGTGAGCGGGATCGAATTCTGGAGCGCTACCAGATCCGCCGTCCCTTCTTGCTGTATGCCGGAACCATTCGTCCGCAGAAGAATATTCCGCGGTTGGTGGAAGCCTTCGCCGTCATTCGGGGCGAGATGGAATCGCACCCCCTATACCGCGATCTGCGATTGATTATCATCGGCGATGAAATTTCACGTTATCCCGCTGTACGGCGGGCCGTAATGCAGAGCCGCGTGGAGCAGAGTGTCCGTTTTCTTGGCTTTGTCCCGTTTGAAACCCTGCGTGTGTTTTACGAGATGGCCTCTGCTTTTGTGTTCCCTTCGCTCTACGAAGGTTTTGGCTTGCCTCCCCTGGAAGCAATGGCCTCCGGCACGCCGGTAATCGCCTCCGGAATCAGTGCCGTTCCGGAAGCCGTAGGAGATGCCGCCATGTTCGTCAACCCGGAAAATGTTTTTGATATTGCGCGGGGAATCCGGGAAGTATTGCTCGATGACCCTCTGCGGGCCAAGCTGATCGAGCGTGGTCATGAACACGCCAGCCGCTTCAGTTGGACCCGGAACGCCAAGCAGGTGATCGATATCTATCGGGAATCGGTCGCGTTTAGCCTTACCGAAAAATCGTAGTCAACCCAATAGGGTCACCAGGTAATCGCCGTCCGATCCATACCAGACGCCCCTTGATCACCAGATTCAGATCCTGCCCGGGCAAAGGAACGGGTTCCCAGTTCCGGGGTTCATTGAGTGTGCCCCGCGTCACGAGATAGAGTCGTCTTCCGCCCGTGCGAATGCAACGCAAGACGGTTCTTTCACCGTTTTTTACCAGGTATATCGCCACTGCGCTCATGGTTTCGCGCGTAATCGGCGCTCGGTCGATTAATGCCAAATCACCGTCCTGAAATTCAGGGTACACTCTGGCGTCATGCGTCAGCAGGAGCATCGCAGGCCGCACCAGCCCACGCGAGAGCGAGAGCGGCACAGGGTAACTCTCTGACGCCGGCATCTCCACGAAATTACCAGATAAGCCATCAAGCTCCCTTACTCTCGGTATCAGAACTACCGCCCCAATTTCAATGACGGGCTTGAGCCCAATTTCGACCACGGAAAGCAAATCCGCTACCGAAAGATGGAGGTGTTCCACAATTTGATCAGCGTACTCCGGCGAGAGTGAACGCACTCCTTTCAGCACATTATGCAAGTGGGGCTGGGACATGCTGGTGAGGCGCGCCAGATTGCGCTCAGTGAGCTCTCCCGCCCGGATGCGGTTCCGGATGTGGACGATTAAGCGATCCTGAAGCAAGGTAAAAAGCACGGCGGCCTATTTCCGGCAGAAATATACCCGCCAAATGAGGTATAAAACAATTCACGCGCAAAAATATTAGGCCTTTTATAATATTTATCTGTTGCTACTTAAGTACAGTGTTTACAGTATTATCGCAGGATTAGTACTTTTTATTCATGATATTTAGCACTAATGCGCCGCTTGAAATTGTCGCTTAAATTCAGCTGGCAGATATATTCAGCTCAGTTAAAAGCGGCCGGAATCCGAAACCGAGCCGGAGGAGTTAGACAGGTATGGAATGGAATCGTTCAGAAACCATCGCGGTAGCCAAACAGACGTGTGTGCTTTGCCAAGGTGAAGGATTGCGCACGACGCCGATGAAGGGCCAGCAAAGCCCTTGTAATTGTGTGCTCCGGAATATTTTCCGGGCCTGTTTTTCGCGTTTTAAAACCTGCATGACGCAAGAGCGGTACATGAGTAAGGTAACTCTTGAGAACTGCACCGGGAAAGACGGCAGGCGCGTCTGGAGCAGAAAGCACGAGGACTATATCGCAGACTTTTGCCTGGTTAGCAGGAGGGCTCTCGATGAACACGAATACCGCATTTTTCGCTTTCATTTTCTGCTGGGAGCAGACTGGCGTTTGTGCTGCCGCCGGCTTGATATGGACCGCGGCAGTTTCTTTCACGCCGTTTACCGCATCCAGCAGAAACTTGGGCGCGTTTATCGTGAACTGGAGCCCTTTGCCCTGTTCCCTCTTGACGAATACTTCGGTGGTACCGTCAGAAAGCCACTCGCCGTGCGATCGAATCTGCTGGTCATGCCCGACCCGAAAAGAAGAAGCGGCAGCCTGGAGCCACCCCTGCGTGAGAAGAAGGTAGCCTAACCGGTCAACTTGCGGCGTGACGCGGCCCATTCCCCCGGATAGGCCGTGTTCCGCTGCTAAGGATTGGGTGTTTCATGCGGTGTTGGATAATGCTGCTTGGACAATCTCACGCACTCCCTGACGGGCCTGTTTCTGAGCCGCGCCGGGTTAAACCGCATCACACCTCTTGCCACTCCCCTTCTTCTTATCGCGGTTAACCTGCCCGATCTCGACATTCTCTCCGGTCTTGCAGGCCCGGTGACCTACCTTCACTGGCACCGCCACCTCACACACTCGCTCCTGTTCGCCCCTGTGTTGGCCTTCACCCTGGTCCTTCTCCTCCGGCTGTTTCGCCCCGGTCTGGCCCTGCTTCCCGCAATGGCTGTGGCATTGGTCGGAGTCCTTTCCCATTTACTTCTCGATCTCACCAATATTTATGGCGTGCGTATCTTTTTACCGCTCCGCGATACCTGGTACCACTGGGACCTGACGCCCGTAATCGACCTCTGGATTTGGATCGCGCTCGGTATTGCTGTCGCCGGTCCCTTTCTTGCCCGCCTCGTCGGCTCCGAGATCGGCGAGAGCCGTAGCACCTCTGGCGGGCGGGGCTTTGCCATCGCGGCACTCTTGTTTGTCACTCTCTACAACGGCGGGAGGGCTTTGCTGCACAACCGGGTCCTACAGACTTTGAACTCACGGGAATACGCAGGAGCGGCCCCCATCCGTGTGGCTGCCTTCCCCTTCGCGGTGAACCCGTTGCGCTGGCACGCAGTCGCGGAAACCGATTCCGCCTATCGCTTATTCAACTTCAATTTACCCATGGCGTTTAACCCAGCCCTTTCTGAGATTGTGGAGAAGGCCTCACCATCGCCCGCTCTCGAAGCCGCTTCCCGAACGGAACCGTTCCGCGTGATGGCCAACTTCGCGCTGTACCCCGTTTACCGCGTCATTCCTCGCGCGGAGCCCGATGGCGGGTTTCAGGTGGAGTTGTCCGATCTGCGCTTTCCCTTCACCAGCACTGCTTTGTTGAATCGCCAAAATCAGGTGGAGAAATCAAGCTTCAGTTTCGGATCCGGTTTGCCGCGCTGACCGCTTCTGCTTGCGCTACGCTGTAGGGTGCCTATGAAACCACTCGTACTCACAATGCTCCTTGCCGCCGGCACCAGCCTTTTCGGTGCCGACGATACCTCGGTTCAACTCCTGCGCAAACACGTCCAGACCTCGCGCGATTTCACCATTGAAGTTGCCAAGCAAATGCCCGCCGATCAGTACGGCTTCAAACTGACGCCAGGGCAGATGAGCTTCGGCGAACAGATGGTGCATATTGCCAACGCGAATGGTTTTTTCTTTGGAAAGATGACCGGCCAGAAGGGCCCGGCCGCCGATCCGAAAAGTGCCACGAAGGAAAGCACGATTGCGGCGCTACAAACTTCTTACGATTTCGCCTTGGCTGAAATGGGGAAGATGAAGGATGCCAGGTTGTCTGAAATGGTGGATACGGGCGACGGCAAGATGACCATGATGGAAGGGATTATGCTGCTTCTTGACCACAGCACCAACCATCGCGCTTCCGCCGAAATGTATCTCCGCGTGAAAGGCATCAAGCCCACCGAGTACCGGTTCTAGCGTTTTTGGGGGGATTCCAGGTAGCACTGGTAAGTGCTGCGGATTCCTTCTCGCAGGTGAATCCGCGGCTTCCACCCAAGCTTCCGCAAACGCGTCACGTCTAACAGCTTGCGGGGCGTGCCGTCCGGCCTTGAGGTGTCGCGCACGATCGTTCCTGTAAAACCGACCGCATCGGCAACCATGCTGGCCAGGTCGAAAATACTAATCTCTTCGCCGGTGCCCACGTTCACAATCCCCGGGCCGGAGTATTCCCGCATCAGGAACACAGCCGCCGATGCCAGATCATCCACATGCATGAACTCGCGTAAAGGGCTGCCTGTTCCCCAGATAATGGCTTCCGGTGCCCCGCTCACCTTCGCTTCGTGGAACTTGCGGATCAGCGCCGGCAACACATGGGAATCCAGCAGGTCATAGTTATCGCCCGGCCCGTACAAATTGGTGGGCATCAAACTGATCGCATCGAACCCGTACTGCGCACGATACGCCTCAGACATCTTCAACCCCGCAATCTTCGCAATCGCGTACGGCTCGTTTGTAGGCTCCAGAATGCCCGTCAGCAAATGGTCTTCGCGCATGGGCTGCGGCGCGTGTTTGGGATAAATGCAACTGGACCCAAGAAACAGTAATTTCGCCGCGCCGTTCCGGTAAGCTGCGTCGATTGTCAGCGTCTGGATCAGCAAATTCTCACGTATAAACTCCGCCCGCCTGGTGTTGTTGGCTAGAATGCCACCCACGCGCGCCGCGGCCAGAAACACGTACTCCGGACGTTCCGCTTCGAAGAACTTATCGACGGCGTCCTGCCGTGTTAAATCCACTTCCGCGTGAGTACGCGTGATCAGATTTGTGAAGCCCTCAACAAGTAATTCGCGGACAATGGCGGAACCTGCAAGCCCGCGGTGGCCCGCTACAAAAATCCGACTGTCTTTATCCATTTTGCGAACCGCTGCGGCCGCGCAAAGAAACGGTATGACCTGCCTTGATCAGGGTCGATTCCTGCCCTGCCAGTTCCAGATCGCTGTCCACCATCATACGGACCAATTCCTGAAAGCCTACTCGCGGCGCAAACCCGAAAGCATTGCGCGCTTTCGTGGGGTCGCCTAGAAGGTAGTCCACTTCCGTGGGCCTCATATAGAGCGGATCGATCTCCACATACTGCTGCCATTCAAGGCCGGCGCGTCCAAACGCCTCGTCTAAGAATTGACGGACAGAGTAAGCCTGGCCGGTGGCAATTACATAATCGTCTGGCGCGGGCTGCTGCAGCATCTGCCACATGGCTTCCACGTAATCGCCTGCGAATCCCCAATCCCGCTTGGAATCCAGATTGCCCAGGAACAACTTTTTCTGCAGACCCATCTTAATGCGGCCTACCGCCCGGGTAATTTTCCGGGTAACGAATGTTTCTCCGCGCCTTGGTGATTCGTGGTTGAACAGGATGCCGTTCGCGACAAACATGCCGTATGCTTCGCGGTAGTTCACGCAGTACCAGTGACCGGCCACTTTGCTCACCGCATACGGGCTACGCGGGTAAAAGGGAGTGGCTTCGCTTTGCGGCGGTTTCGCCGCGCCGAACATTTCTGAAGAACCCGCTTGATAAATGCGGCACGGCTTCGAAGTCACGGAGCTGTAATCCCGAATCGCTTCCAGCAGACGAAGCGTCCCCGTAGCTACCACATCGGCGGAATATTCGGCTTGTTCGAACGACACCGCAACATGCGATTGCGCACCCAGATTGTAGACTTCATCCGGTTCCACTTTATGCAAAATACGGCGCAGCGAACTGCCATCTGTCAGGTCGCCGTAATGCAGAAAAAGACGCGCTTCGGGGTCGTGCCTGTCGTGATACAGGTCGTCGATTCTATCTGTATTAAACGTGCTGGCACGGCGGACAATCCCGTGCACTTCGTAATTCTTTTTTAACAGGAATTCGGAGAGATAAGATCCGTCCTGGCCAGTAATTCCAGAAATTAGAGCTTTAGGCATTAGAGAGATTTGGATCTCTCAATGTAGCATCTGGCTTACTTTTTGAACAGACTCTCAAAGGCACTACGCGCATCGCTGGCTGTTCGCGGGGCGGCGGAGTTAAGATCCTGCACGGGCACTTTGGCCACCTGGTTTACCGCATCTCGCGCGACGGTGACCCGAGGCGTAAACAAGGAACATTCATTCTGCTGATCTTTCAGCGGAATACGGGCTGGAATCGGCTTTGTGCATTGGAACCGCGTGGATGGCTCAAAATGCGAACACTGCTTGCAGCAATGCAGTTTTACCTGGCACTTAGGGCAGACGGCATTCAGATCGGTACTGGCCACAATCTGCGTTGAGCAACTGAAGCAACGCGTTGCCGTGACGGATTGGACCAGGCGCGGAAGACGCGGGCCTGTAATGTCTATTGGCGGACGCGGACCGCTGGGTTTGTGATCGCCATTACGAAACACTTTTGACCCGTTACGTTCCGATTCCTGGTAACCACGCTGGGAGTATTTGCGGTCGCCGTCCATATAAAAGAATGGTGCTCCTTAGAGTGCGAGTTGGTTCACGTTTATTGAATATCGCTGAGGAAAATTACAACCTTCATATGGGAAGACGGAATTTTCAGTAAAGCGGCGGCGCCATTCACATCCCGGAAAGACGCAGCTTGCGGGAAACCTCAGGCAGCAACTACAGGTGTACCACGGATTGTTTCCGGCTGCCATGCGTGCATAGCGCAATGATGATTAAAATTGCGGTTATTTATATCTCTCCCCATTTCAATAGGCTGGTACATGGTCTGGTTCGCGGATCGTCAAAATGATTCGGGCTGATACGCAAGGCATAGCCCAAGCGGCCGGTGTACTGCGGCGTCAGATCGCGTGAAAACACGGTAGCTGAACCTCTCTGCTCCGAGGCGGGAAGTTGGACAACAGCAGTTTCTTCGAGGCCGCCCGTCGTGCCTACGCGGCCCATCACCACCTCCACGCGAACGTCCTGCGGCTGCAAACCAGCCATTTCCACCACGGCACGCACGTGCACGGCGCGCCCGCTGGTCACGGGCTCCACCAAAGCCGGGCTCGATTCCACAAACCGCACCTGATCCCACACTTCACCGACACGCGCGCTCCAGGCGGCAAGTTCACGCGCCTTCTGGAAATTGCCCCCCCGGTACTTAACATAACTTTGGTGAGCGGGCTGGTACAACGATTCGTCATACTCGGCCACCATGCGCCGTGCATCGAAATGAGGCGCGACATTCATGATAGAGAGCTTCATGCGGCGTACCCACTCCGGCGACGCGGTAGTTTCCCGCCGCTCATAGAATGCGGGGATTATTTCTTTCTCGAGCAAATAGTAAATGGAACTCGCATGTAAGCCGTCCTGATCGTCGGCATATTCCTCGCGGTCACCAATGGCCCAACCGCCGGAGGTTTCATAAGCTTCGTCATACCAGCCATCCAGAATGCTCAGGCTCAGTACACCGTTCATGGAGGCTTTCATGCCGCTGGTGCCGCATGCTTCCTCTCCGCGCCGTGGCGTATTCAACCAGAGGTCCACGCCCTGCACTAACTCGCGAGCCACTTTCATGTCGTAGTCTTCGACGAAAACTACGTGCTTCCAAAGCTCAGGGTCACGCGAAAGCTGAACGATTTCGCGGATAAATGTTTTTCCCGGCTGATCTTTGGGATGCGCCTTACCGGCGATTACAATCTGCACGGGCCGGTCTTTATTCGAAAGGATACGCTTTAACCGTTCCGGATCGCGGAACAACAAAGTGGCGCGCTTATACGTTGCGAAGCGGCGCGCAAAACCGATGGTGAGCGCGTTCGGATCTAGCACTTCGCCGGAGTAACGCAACTCCGCCGCGGAAGCTTTACGCCGGTATGCTGAGGCGGTTTGCCGGTCACGGATAAAGCCGATCAGCCGGCGCTTGCGGCGGCGGTGCGCTTCCTGCAGTTCCTCATCGGGAATATCTTTCACCAGTTGCCATCGCTCGAAGTTGCCGGTGAAATCGCGCCAGTCCGGTTCCAGATACTGATCGAACAGATCGGCATAATCGCCATTGATCCAGCTTGGCAGGTGCACCCCGTTGGTGACGGACGTGATCGGGATTTCATTCACCGGAATCTCCGGCCATAACTCGTGCCACATCTCACGGGATACTTCGCCGTGAAGCTTGCTGACCGCATTTCGATAAGCCGAGGTCTTCAACGCCAGAATGGCCATGGAGAAGCGCTCCCCGCGGTCTTCGGGGTTGTGCCGCCCCAGCGCCATGAACTTATCGAAGTCAATGTTGGCTTCGCGGCAGAAGCTCTGGAAGAAGTGATACATCATTCCGGGATCGAATAGATCGATTCCGGCGGGCACGGGTGTGTGAGTGGTGAAGACACTATTGGCGCGAGTGGCTTCAAGAGCCTCTTCGAAACTGAGGCCATGCTTCTCAATGAACACGCGGATCCTTTCCAGCACGAGAAACGCGGAGTGGCCCTCATTCATGTGGTAGACAGTAGGCTCAAGCCCCATGGCTTCCAGCGCGCGCAGGCCGCCGATTCCCAGCACAATCTCCTGGCGGATGCGCGTTTCCGTATCGCCTCCGTAAAGCTGATCGGTGATGGTGCGGTCTTCCAGACGCACATTTTCGGGCAGGTTGGTATCGAGCGCGAAGAGCTTGATGCCGCCAATGGAAATTTGCCAGACCTTGATGACCACGGGCCCCGTGGGTAAGGTGACCTGCACCTTTACTTCTTCCCCGGCAGCGTTATGGACAGGGGTTACGGGGAGCGTGTAGAAATCGTTTTCGGGGTAACGCTCCTGCTGCCATCCGTCGGCATTCAGGTATTGCCGAAAGTAGCCATGCTGATACAGAAGGCCCACGCCAATCAGCGGAAGCTTCAGATCGCTTGAAGACTTCATGTGGTCGCCTGAGAGAACACCCAGGCCGCCCGAGTAAATAGGCAGGCATTCCGTAAGCCCGTATTCGGCCGAAAAGTAAGCTACCAGCTTGCCGTCCGGATTGGGAGCCGTTTCCGCTTCCAGGTGCGCATCGAACCGCTCGCAGGCGAGTTTGTAAAGAGAGCGATAGCGCGGATCTGCCGCCGCGCGTTCCAGCGTGGATTGAGACACGCGGCCCAACATGGCAACTGGGTTATAGCCCAACTCTTTCCAGAGTTCCGTATCCAAGCGCCGGAAGAGCGCGCGGATAACCGGCTCCCAACTCCAGACGATGTTATAGGCTAGTTCAGACATGCGGGCCAAGGCTGGCGGCACGGAAGGGCGTACAAGAAATTCCCGGATCGGCTGAATGGTAAACGGCATTGAGAAATGAAGACTAATTTTAGCGCGTGGAGCGCAGTGCGCGCCTGGAGTGCGCGATGAAGATTCCCCACCTGCGCTGGATACTAGCCGGGATGCTGTTCCTGGCTACTGCGGTCAATTACCTGGACCGCGGCGCTCTGGCGGTTGTAAGCCGCAACATCCGCACCGAGTTTGGCTTAAACGAACAGGACTATTCCTACAGCCTGGTTGCCTTCTTTCTGGCTTACGCGATTATGTATGCGGGCTCGGGCTATATCGTGGACCGGCTCGGCACGAAGAAAGGCTTTGCGTTCTTCATCGGGTTTTGGTCCATTGCTGCCATGCTGCATGCGGCGGTGCGCGGTACATGGAGCTTGGCGGGAGCGCGTTTCCTGTTAGGGCTGGGCGAACCGGGCAACTGGCCCGCCGCCACGAAGGCAGTGAACGAGTGGTTCCCCGCGCGACAGCGTGCGTTAGGCGTCGGCATCTTCAACGCGGGCTCCTCCGTGGGAGCCATGCTGTCAGGCATTGTGATTGCGTGGCTGACCATCCATTATGGATGGCGGTTTGCGTTCCTCTGCACCGGTGCCGTAGGGCTGCTCTGGCTTGCGGTGTGGCTGATCCTCTATAACCCGCCACACATGAACCGCTGGCTGAGCGAGCGGGAGTATGCGGGGTTTCGCGATGAGATTGCGCCGCCGCAGGAGACCAAGCCCGCGGGGGAGCGCGTTCGCTGGCAGCATGTGATTGCGCAACGCGGCTGCTGGACTTTGATACTCGCCCGTTTTTTTACTGACCCGGTCATCTACTTCGTGATCTTCTGGCTACCCGAGTATCTGCAGAAAGAGCGCGGCTTCAATTTGGCAGCGGTGGGGAAGTACTCCTGGGTGCCTTATGCATTCGGCGGCGTAGGCTATATTTTGGGCGGATGGCTTTCCGGTTTATTGATCCGCCGAGGTTGGGCGATTCCGCGCGCACGCAAGACTCTGATGTTGGTGGGCGCGGGCTTTATGCCGATTGCGATCTTTGCACCTTACTTCCCTGAAGCCTGGATGGCGATCGGGGCGACTTGCTCCATCACGTTCGGGCACGCGTTATGGACCAGTAACCTGCAAACCATTCCCACCGATCTGTTCCGGGGCACGGAGGTGGGAACCGCAGCCGGCTTCTCCGGCATGGGCGGAGCCATCGGAGGCATGCTGGCGAACTTGGGGACAGGATACGTGGTGCGTCACTTCTCTTATTCGCCCGTCTTCCTGATGGCTGGTTTGATGCACCCTTTGTCCATCGCGCTGGTCTACTGGCTGCTGCCGGATAGCCGCTTTCCGAGCGAATCAGAATTGGCCAGATAAATGCTTCGCCTATGGGCAGGAGGAGCCTGAGATGCTCTGGACAATTTTCGTGATTCTTTTGGTGTTATGGCTTGTGGGACTGGTCAGTGGAGCGGCGCTCGGCGCCTACGTTCACTTACTGCTGGTTCTGGCGGTTGTTGTGTTGGTGATCCAGTTGATTACCGGCCGCCGCGCGGTTTAATACTTGGGGACTGTCGGGTCCACCTTGTCGCTCCAGGCAAGGATTCCGCCAGTCAGGTTACTAACGTTTGAGAAACCGCTTTTGCGGAGGTACTCGACCGCTTTGCTGGACCGTCCGCCGCTCTTACAGTGGACGATAATCTCGGCGGACCGGTCGAGTTCTCCGGAGCGTTTTTCCAGGTCGCCGAGCGGGATGAGTATCGATCCCGGGATGCGGCCTATTTGCACTTCATGAGGCTCACGCACGTCGAGCAGCGTGAAGTTATCTTTCCTGTCCAGCTTCTTCTTCAGTTCGAGAACATCGGTGTCGCCGATTGCGACTGGTGTTTGCTGATTCACATTTACTCCGCAAAATTCCTGGTAATCTATCAGTTTTGTAATTGTCGGATGGTCACCACAGACCGGGCACTCTGGATTACGGCGTAACTTAAGTTCGCGGAAGCGCATGGCAAGCGCATCGTAAAGTAGCAGACGCCCCACCAGCGGTTCGCCAGTCTTCAGGATCAGCTTGACGGCTTCGGTGGCTTGGATGAGACCGATGACGCCTGGCAGGATTCCTAGCACACCCCCTTCAGCGCAACTGGGTACCAGGCCTGGGGGCGGAGGTTCGGCATAGAGGCAGCGATAGCAGGGGCCGCCTTCGTAGGCGAACACGGTCGCCTGGCCTTCGAAGCGGAAGATGGAACCGTACACATTCGGCTTACCGAGCAGCACGCAGGCATCGTTTACCAGATAGCGAGTGGGGAAGTTATCCGTGCCATCAACAACTAAGTCATAGCCGGCGATAATCTCAAGGGCGTTCTCACTGGTTAGCGCAACTTCATGGCGATCGATCTGGACATTGGGATTGATCTCGCGCATGGTATCCATGGCGGAATCAATTTTGGGGCGGCCCACATCGCTGGTGCCGTGAATGATCTGGCGATGGAGATTGGTGTGATCGACAACATCGAAATCGACCAGGCCGATGCGGCCTACACCGGCGGCAGTCAGATACATGGCCAGCGGCGCACCCAAGCCTCCGGTGCCTACCAACAGGACGCTGGCGGCTTTTAGTTTGAGCTGGCCTTCCATGCCGACTTCCGGCATGATGAGGTGGCGGCTATAGCGGAGTATTTCTTCCTGCGTGAGTTCAGGCAATGCTCTGCACTCCACCCGCAATGCTCGGCACGATGGAGAGCACGTCTGTCGGCGCAACCGCAGTCTTGTCTTTGTCCAGATAGCGGATGTCTTCGTCATTCAGATAGACATTCACAAAGCTGCGCAGCTTGCCTTCTTCGGTATAAATCTGCTTCCGCAAATCGGGGTGCGTGCCGGTAAGCGAGGCGAGCACTTCGCCGACTGTGGCACCTTCGGCCTCCACGGAATCTTTCTTCTCTACGTATTGCCGCAAGGGCGTCGGGATCAGGACTTTTGCCATATCAATTCCTCTTTTTCTGCTTTGGTCTGGTCCGCGTCGGGGAGCCAGCAATTGGCGTGATCGAACCTTCCGGCTTGAACGGAGATTACGACGAACGAATACCAGGGGCAGGAGTTTTTCAAATCTGTTTCTGAAAAATACGCGTCGCAATCAGGGTGCGAATGGTAAATGCCGATGAGTTCCAGTTTACGGCGGCGTGCTTCGCGGTCGGCTTCAAGCAGGTCTTCCGGACGAATTTCATAGCGGGATTGCTGTGGGCCCTGCGATGCGTTTTGCAGGGGTATGGCGACCGTAACCGCTTTGCCGGTGTCATCGGTTGTTCCCAGCATGACACCGCAACACTCATTCGGATAAGTGGCTTCGGCATGGGCTACCATGCGTTCCCACGGTTCAATGCAGATTTCAATCATCCCAGAATTTCTCGCTCAGGTACTTATCCGCGCTGTCACAAAGAATGGTGACGATTACCCCTGGCTTGCCCTGCTGATGGAGACGCTGCGCGACGCGGACAGCGGCAGAAACATTGGCGCCTGCCGAGATGCCTACCAGCACGCCTTCTTCACGCGCCAAACGTTTGGTCATGCGATACGCGTCTTCGGTTTCGAGCCATACGTTTTCTGATGCGAGAGCGGCGTCATAGATTCCGGGAACAATGGAAGTGGGCATATGCTTCAGGCCTTCGAGGCCATGGAAGCCAGAGGCCGGTTGGGCGGACAGACACTGGACGGTGGGCGCACTCTGACGCAGCCTGCGGGTGACCCCCATGAAGGTGCCGCTGGTGCCGAGCGCGGCAATGAAGTGCGTGAGGCGGTTTTGGGTCTGTTCCAGAATTTCAGGACCGGTGGTTTCGAAATGGGCCTGCCAGTTCGCGGGATTGTTGTATTGATCGGGATAGAAGTAAGGCTCAGGATCCGCACCCACGATTTCACGGACTTTGCGGATGGCGCCGTCAGAGCTTTGAGCGGGATCTGTGTACACGATTTCGGCACCATAGGCTTGCAGGATGCGCTTGCGCTCCATGGATGCATTTGAGGGGAGGCACAGCTTCACGCGATAGCCCAACGCCGCGCCGATCATTGCGTACGCAATACCGGTGTTGCCGCTGGTAGCGTCGATGATGGTTTTCGATTTATCCAGCTTGCCGCTGCGTTCGCCATCACGGATCATATTTAGCGCGGGGCGGTCTTTAATGCTGCCGCCGGGGTTGAAGTATTCGGCTTTACCGTAAATTTCGATACCGGGCAGCGATTGCGTCAACGTCGGCAGTTTGAGAAGCGGCGTCGAGCCAATCTGCGCTAAAAGTCCTGTATCTCCCGCTGACGGCACTAAGCTCCATCTTACAAGAGCGGCACGATGGCACGCCCCCGTACACTGAAGTACGTTTGAAACGGCTACTGATCCGGCCT
>Ga0123338_10000368_pt1 | contig 47017 bp, 42 predicted proteins | sample grotaG_FD_89793 | JGI IMG/M metagenome (GOLD analysis project Ga0123338, IMG submission 89793) | Glacier valley bacterial and archeal communities from Borup Fiord, Nunavut, Canada, to study Microbial Dark Matter (Phase II) -... | ecosystem: Environmental > Aquatic > Freshwater > Ice > Glacier ... | reverse complement strand
TCCTTGCCGATCGAACGCTGATAGTGCTCGGGCGTCCGCAGTGTCCGCTCGAGGCCAGGGCTGGTGACTTCGATGGCCACGTTCGGGAATTCCGGTTCCGCATGCTCGAGTTCACGGTTGATCAGACGAGTCGCCAGCGACAGTTCGTCGAGGTTGACATTGCCTTCTCCGACCGGTTTGTCGAATGTGAAGCGAAGGACTCCGCCGGCGAATTCGCAATCCCAGGTATCGAGATGAAGGTCGGCGAGGATCGAGGCGATCAACTTTGTGGCGCGCTCTGCCACGGGGCTGTCGGTCATCTCAACTCCTCTCGTCGACTTCGTACTCGGAAACACGGCACTCTGCCAGGAACTTCACTCGTAGAACAGAAATGGCGTGGGTCGTTTCGACCCACGCCTTGTCGTACGGGTCGAACGTCAAAGTGCTCTACGAGTATAGCGGGACCTCGTGACGCCCGGTCGGGGTGCTGCGGATCCCTCAGTAGTCGTCAGGACGAGCCCAACAGAGCGACGATCTCGGTGAGCAGCACGTCATCGCGTTCGCCTGTCAGCCGGTTGCGAAGTTCGACCTTCCCCTCGACGAGACCGCGGCCGACGACGACGATCGTCGGCATACCGAGCAGCTCTGCGTCTTTGAATTTGACGCCGGCCTGGGCAGTCGTGCGGTCGTCGACGAGCACCGACACGCCGGCGGCTTCCAGCTCGTCGGCCAACTGCAGCGCTGCGGCAATGTGATCAGCCTTGCCGGCGGCGACGATGTGGACCTGGAATGGTGCGACAGAGGCGGGCCACCGCAGGCCGAGTTCGTCATGGGTCTGCTCAGCGATGACGGCGACGGCACGGGTGACACCGATGCCATAGGAACCCATCGTGATGCGGATCGGCTTACCGTCCGCCCCGAGTGCGTCGAGGCCGAAGGCATCGGCATATTTGCGGCCGAGTTGGAAGATGTGCCCGACTTCGACGGCACGGTCGAGGTGCATGGGTGACCCGCAGCGCGGACACGGGTCGCCGTCGGCGATGGTGGCGACGGACACGTACCGGTCGACGACGAAGTCACGGCCGACGACTGCATCGACGACGTGGTGTGCGTACTCGTTGGCACCAGTCACCCAGTTGCTGTTCGGCGCAACACGGGGATCCGCCAGCACGATCACGCCGGCTTCCTGCATCCCGAGCGCTGACACGTATCCCTTGACGAAATCGGGTCGAGCGGCAAAGTCTGCTTCGTCGAACGGAGTCACCTCGCCAGGAGCGACGGCGCTGGCCAGGCGTTCCTCGTCGATTTCACGATCGCCGGGTACGAGCACCATGATCGGCTTGGCATCGACCTTGAAGAGGATGTTCTTCAATAGCTTCGAGGCGTCCGTGTCCATCCCGTGGTCACGATTGAGTGTCTCGACGAGCGCGCCGATACCGGGCGAATCAGGTGTGTGCAGGTTGCGCATCGGCGGATGGGTGGCGTCAGGATCGGGTTGCTCGACGCGCACTTCGACCGCCTCGACGTTCGCCGCGTAGTCGCACTTCGAACACGTCACGAACGTGTCCTCGCCGACCGGGGTCGGCGCGAGGAATTCCTCACTCTGCGAGCCCCCCATCGCTCCGGACATCGCCGCAACGATGCGATAGTCGATGCCGAGGCGCTCGAACGTCTTGATGTAGGCCTGGCGGTGCAGGTCGTAGCTGTGCTGCTGCCCGGCTTCGTCGAGATCGAACGAGTAGGAGTCCTTCATGACGAATTCGCGCCCGCGCATGATGCCCGACCGCGGCCGGGCCTCGTCGCGGTACTTCGTCTGCACTTGATACAGCATCACGGGATAGTCGCGGTAGGAGGCGTACTCCCCCTTGACGAGCAGCGTGAACATCTCCTCGTGAGTCGGCGCCAACAGATAGTCGTTCTCGCGCCGGTCCTTGAGGCGCATCAACAGGTCGCCGTACTCGTCCCACCGCCCGGTCTGCTGGTACGGGGCGGCTGGCAGCAGCGCCGGAAAGAGGACCTCCTGGGAGCCGATGGCATTCATCTCCTCACGGATGATGGTCGCCACGCGCTCGACGATCTTCACGCCGAGTGGCAACAGCGTGTAGATGCCTGGGGCTACGCGACGGACGTACCCGGCGCGCACGAGCAGCCGATGGCTCGGAACCTCGGCGTCGGCAGGGTCGTCGCGCAGCGTTCGTAGAAACATCGTCGACATCCGGGTCGGCAACATCGGCTCCTTCGTTTCGGCAGCGCTCGCGGCGCTGCCAGCTCGTGAGCGACCGATCGTACCGCCTCGTCCCCGCTGGTCTGAGGACGTTTCAGCCAGACGTCACGCAGGCAGTGACCGCTCGTCGGGCCATACTTTGAGCGATGTTCGAGATGCGTGGCACGGTTCGCCACTACGACTGGGGTTCCACGACGGCGATTCCGGCGCTGCTCGGGATGCAGGAAGACGGGCTGCCATGGGCCGAGGTCTGGTTCGGCGACCTGCCGACTGCACCGAGCGCCGTGAACACCGCCGACGGCTGGACCGAGCTGAGTTCGGGCCATCTGCCGTACCTCGCCAAGCTGCTCGCCGCCGACAGACCGCTGTCGCTACAGACTCATCCAACTGCCGAAGCCGCCGAGGCCGGATTCGAGCGTGAGAACGGTGCAGGGATCCCCGTCGATGCCCCGAATCGCATCTACCGCGATCCAGCGGCGAAGCCTGAAATCCTCGTTGCGTTGGCACCGTTCTCGGCATTGTGCGGCTTTCGCCCGATGACAGCGACCGTCGATCTCCTCGAAGCGATCGGCGCAGCTGACCTTTCCCGGGCGTTGGCGACCGACGGTTTGAGGTCGACGTTCGAGTCGGTCATGCGAACGTCAGCAGACGAGTCGGTCGTCGCCGCCTGCGCCTCCGCGACCGGAATCGCCGAGGCGGCATGGGCTGCACGTCTCGCCGAGCTTTATCCGGGCGACCCCGCAGCGGTCGCTTCGCTACTGCTCAACCTCCTCCAACTGCAACCAGGCGAAGCGATCTACCTCGCAGCCGGCAACATCCACGCGTACCTCCACGGTGTCGGGCTCGAGGTCATGGGGCCCTCAGACAACGTCGTCCGCTGTGGGCTGACGACGAAGCATGTGAACATCGACGAGATGTTGGCGACGGTCGACTTCGCTCCGCTCGTCGAACCGCGTGTCCCCATCATCGACGGATCATTCGCCACGCCCGGTGCCCCGTTCGTCGTTAAGTGCAGCGCCGGGTCGGCGATCGCTGCAGGCGAGACGATCCCGTTCGAGTCGTGGTTCATCCCGCCGCACCGTATGCAGTTCGACATCGAGGGCGCTGTGTACACCGTCTCGCCCAGTCGCTAGCGACAAGCCCAGGGTCAGCGTTCGTTGCGCCTGCGGATCTCGACGATCCGTTCCGTCGAATGATTGACGTCTTCGCCCTTGTCGGACATCAACGCCTTACGGTCGCGTTCGGCCTCTCGTTCGGCGATCGCCGTGTCGACTCGGGCGATGGCAGCTTCTGAACCGTGTTCGTTGATGTATTCTGCCCACTCGACGAGCGCTTCGACCATGTCCGCCTCGGGGACGACGGCGACGCTGCGACCCTTGACGAACAGGTGCCCGCGTTTGTTGCCGGCAGCGATACCCAGGTCAGCTTCGCGAGCCTCACCCGGTCCGTTGACGACGCAGCCCATCACGGCGACCTGCAGCGGAATCTTGCGATCCCCGAAGGCCTTCATGGCGCGGTTGGCGACATCGATCACATCGATCTCGGCGCGGCCGCAGCTCGGACAGGCGATGAGGTCGATGTTCTTGCGTTCGCGAAGACCGAGCGCTTCGAGCAGTTGCCGGCCCGCCTTGGCTTCCTCGACGGGGTCTGCCGTCAGCGAGTAGCGGATCGTGTCGCCGATGCCTTCGAGCAGCAGCGTGGCGATACCGGCTGTCGCCTTCAGTAGGCCGTTCGGCAGCGGGCCAGCCTCGGTGACGCCGAGGTGCAGCGGCACGTCCGTGACTTCGCTCAGTTGCCGATATGCCTCGACCATCAGCGGGACGTTCGAGGCCTTGACGGAGATCTTCATCAGGTCGAAGTCGACCTCATGGAAGTATGCCATCTCCCGCTGCGCCGACTCCACCATCGCCTCGGGGGTGATGCCTCCGTACTTCTTGTACAGGGCCGGGTCGAGCGAACCGCCGTTGACGCCGATGCGGATCGGGATCTGACGATCTCGTGCTTCGGAAGCGACCGCCTTGATGTGCTCGGGACTGCGGATGTTGCCGGGATTGAGCCGCAGACCTTGGACCCCGGCCTCCATCGCCGCCAAAGCCATCTTGTACTGATGGTGGATGTCGGCGATGATCGGGACAGGCGAGCGCGGCACGATCTGGGCGAGGCCCTCTGCCGCCTCGATCTCGTTACAGGTGCAACGGACGATGTCGCAACCGGCAGCGGCGAGAGCGTAGATCTGCTGCAGGGTGCCTTCGACGTCGGCCGTCTTGGTGATCGTCATCGATTGCACGCTGATCGGCGCGCCACCGCCGATGAGCACCTTGCCCACGGAGATCTGGCGAGTAGGTCGGCGAACGGTCAGCGACATCACACGATCAGGCTAGTGAGCCGTTTCGGCGTCACGCCGCTGAACCATCGTTTGTTCACTTCCTTGAGCGGAGCTAACGCTTGATGTCCAGGAGGAAGCTCGATAGGACGACGAAGGCGACGACCGCCATCAACGGCGCGAAGAATGGCACGACCTTGGCAAAGTCGACGCGATACGGCTTGTCGCGCCGCGACCGCAGCCGTTCGTAGGTGGCGATGACGAAGTGACCGCCGTCGAACGGGATGATCGGCAGCAGGTTGAACAGGCCGAGCGCGAGGTTGAGGGCACCGAAGAGGTACAGCGAGTTCTCGAACCCGGTGCGGAACACCGTCGAGCTCTCCTTGCCGATACCGACGACACTGCTCGCTCGTTGTGTCGGATCGTCCTTGCGTTGTCCCGTGACGGTGTCGAACAGTTTGACGATGCCGGACGGACTGAAGATGCGGCCGATGCCGAGGACCGTTTCCTTCGTTTCGTACCCGACTTCACCGAAGCCTCGACCGACCGCCTGGAGCGGGTTGCGTGCGATCTGCGACTCGACTCCTCCGAAGGAAACGCCGAGGAAACCGACGGCATCGCCGGCCGGGTTGGTCGCCGCCAACGTCACCGGGATCGTCTGCGCGACACCTTCGCGGACGACGCCGAGCGAGACCGTTGCTCCCGGGTGGGCCTTGACGTAGGCAACCACGTTCTCGATCGTCGTGAACGACTGTCCGTCGACGGTGACGATCTGATCGCTCGTTCGCAAACCGGCAGCGACAGCGGGACCCGTCGTACCGACGGTCACGGTCGGAGTGCCAGTGTCCTTGTAGACCTTCTCGTTGTAGAACATGAACAGCGCGCAGAACGACAGCAGCGCCAGCAGCAGGTTCGTGAACGGACCGGCGAGGATCATCCGTGCACGCCGGCCGTACGACTGCGCCCGGAACGTCCGTGATTCGAGTTCCGGCGGGATGTCGTCCTCGAGGTTCGTCATACCTGGCGTCTTGACGTAGCCGCCGGCGAGGATCGCCTTGATGCCGAACTCGGTCTCGCCACGCTTGACGCTCCAGATGCGTGGACCGAAGCCGACGAAGAACTCCGAGGCACGCATGCCTCCCTTGCGGGCCAGCAGGAAATGACCGAGTTCGTGCAGCACGACGGAGACCAGCAGCACGAAGATGAACGCGAGCCAACCCCAGTCGAGGAATCCGATGACTGCCAGCACGGCGACGAGGATGCCGAGACGGACGAACGAGTCTCGCTTCGTCAACGGCGGCTCCTCGGCGAGCGGTGTTTCGGCTTCTCTGGCTTGCATCATCGCACCGACGGTCATCGGCTGCTCCGTTCTTTCGATCGACGTTTCAGGCAACGATGCGCGACCTCTCGGGCGGCGGCATCAGCGGCAAAAATGTCGTCTGCGGTTGTGGGTATCACGCCATCATGGTGCTGTAGCGCGTCATCCAGTACGTCAGGTATCTCAATCCAACGTAAAGCCCCACTCAGGAAGGCGTCGACGGCGACTTCGTTCGCCGCACTGAGCCAGGCCGGAGCTGTGCCACCGACGCGGCCTGCAGCGTAGGCCAACGGTAGGCACCGGAATGTCACCGTGTCTGGCTCGTCGAAGTCGAGACGCTTCAGTGTCTTCCAGTCGATTGCGCCGAACGGCGTGGCGATGCGGCCGGGGTAACCGAGGGCGTAGCCGATCGGTAACCGCATGTCCGGCATCGACAACTGGGCGATCGTCGCCCCGTCGGTGAAGGTCGCCATCGAATGCACGATCGACTGCCGATGGACGACGACGTCGATCTGGTCGTAGGGGACACCGAAGAGTTCGTGCGCCTCGATCACCTCGAGACCCTTGTTCATCAGCGTCGAAGAGTCCACCGTGATCTTCGGTCCCATCGACCATGTCGGATGAGCAAGCGCCTGTTCGATGGTGATTTCGGCCAGTGCCTCGGCGGTTCGGCCGCGGAATGGGCCCCCACTGGCGGTGAGCACGAGGCTCGCCAGTTCCCGACCACCGTTGGGGAGCTTCGACGCCCGCAGGCACTGGTGGATTGCGCAGTGTTCGGAATCGACCGGCACGATCTCGGCACCAACGGTCGAGCGGAGCGGCTGGACGATCGGGCCGGCGGCGATCAGGCTTTCCTTGTTGGCCAACGCCAGCCGCTTACCGGCACGCAGCGTTGCCAGCGTGACGGGCAGTCCGGCGAAGCCGACGACGCCGTTGACGACCACGTCGGCGAGAGCGACGATGTCGGAGAAGGTGTCGACGACATGGGCGAAGGGCAGTGCGGCGGCGACCTCTCGGCGCCTCGATTCGTCGGCGACCGCCACGACCTCCGGACGGAATTCGAGCGCCTGGGCGATCAGCGTCTCGACTGATGACCCGACGCCGAGGGCGACGATCTCGTAGGCGTCACCATCGGCCCGGCTGTTTTCGGCACGAATGACGTCGAGCGTCTGCCTGCCGATCGAACCGGTCGAACCGGCAATGGCGACACGAACGGTACCCACTCGATCAGTCTACGAGCAACCCAATGAGAGCAACCTGAGACACCTGCTCGCGTGCAACGCCCAATACCGAGCGATGGGTCAGAACGTGGACGTGGTGTCCACAAAGTGACAGTGCACTCCGAGTTTTCGGGAAGATGGTGCGAGCCGCTATTTGTGCAGGTAGGGCTGCAGGATCTGCAGCATGTAGTACGCCGCCGGTAGGGCGAAGAGGAAGCCATCGAAACGGTCGAGGATGCCCCCATGACCTGGCAACAACGTGCCGAAATCCTTGATGTCGAGATTGCGTTTGAACATCGATTCGGTCAGATCGCCGATCGGAGCGACGATGGCGATGACGATGGCGAAGATGATCAGGTCGCCGAGACCCTTCCACGTCTGCGTCTTGCTGTTCACCACATGGACGAGCACGAGCGCAAGGATCGTGAAGATGATCCCGCCGACCAGACCTTCGACTGTCTTGTTCGGGCTGATCCATCCGCGTAGCGGCGTGCGGCCGGCGAACGAGCCGATGACCAGCGCTCCGACGTCCGTCGCCACGACGGCGATCGCCACGTAGAGCAGCGTGTCTGTTCCGACGTGCTTGAGTCCGAAGAGGTGATTGCCCTGCTGCAGGATCAGCGCAGCGTGCGAACCGAGCACACCGATCCAGACGACACCGAGCAGGGTGATTGCCGTATTCGGCAACGGTCCGCTCTGCACACTGTCGTTGGAAATCGCCGTCACCGCCGTGCCACCGAAGGCGAGCACGACGACGAGCATGATGCCGAGCGTTCCCTGCCAGTACGCCGCGAGCGGCATGACAGCACACGCGGCGATACCGACGACGCTGGCTGGTCGGTACCCGCGTTCGGTTGCCTTGTCGTAGAACTCGACAGCTGCAAGACCGAGGATGGCGACGATCAGGCCGAGAACGGCGACGGCGCGGATCCGCAACAGCAGGAAGAAAACTGCGGCCATGACAAGGCCTGCGAAGATCGCCGCCGGCATGTTTCGTCCGCCGACGCCGGGCTTCGAGCCATTCTGGCGCGCCACGGGCGCGCCAGGACGGCCGCCGAGTGAGCCGGGCGGGACGCTCTGGCCCGGTGGACGGCGGCGATTGCCGGGACCCGCAGCGCGCTCGCTCGGGCGTTCCTCCGGCCTGCCGGAGGAACGGCGTTGACGATCGCCCGGTGCGCCCTGGCGGGGAATCGAGCCGGACGGTGACGTCGGGTCGGTGCCGATCTGGATCGGCTCACGGGCTCGTGGCCCCGTGGGCGCCGACAACGCCTCCGTCGGCGGCGCGAGCGGCAGAGCGGCCGCCGATCCAGCACTGCCAGGAAACAGTGGCTCATCATCGAATGGCCGATCATGGGCACCGGTCACCTCTGGGGGGCCAGACGGCAACACCGGGGGTGCTGGCACGACGTCGTGAGGTCCGGTCGGAGCGGAACCGGCATCATCTCGCCACACGGGGACCTGCTGCGAGAAACTCGACCAGATGTCGAGATCGTCAGTCGGATCCTTGCCAACGGTGATACGCGGCACCTCACCGGTCGGCGGGGCCGTCCAGTGAGGGAGCGGGCCGGTCTCGTCCGGTCCGAAGCGGAGCGGGCCGGAGCTCGGGTCTCGGGCCGGCGTGGGGCGCGAACCGTCTTTGGGTTCGAGGCTGGACCACTCGTCAAAGTCGTCCGAATCATCCTGGCGCTCTGGGCGCCACATGTTGTCGGTCATACCAATACCCCCTGGGTCTCAGACTTCGAGGAGCTCCTGCTCCTTGCGACCGACTGCTTTGTCAATGGCATCAACGTGGTCATGGGTGATCTTCTCGAGTTCCTTCTCGGCTCGTTCCAGTTCGTCTGCCGAGATGTCCTTGAGCTTTTCAGAAGCTTCGAGGTCTTTGCGGGCATCTCGCCGAATATTGCGCACGGCAACTCGCCCGTCTTCTGCCATGTTCTTGACGACTTTGACGTATTCCTTGCGCCGTTCAGCGGTGAGCGGGGGCAGGTTGAGGCGAATCACGACACCGTCGTTGTTCGGGGAGACGCCGAGGTCGCTGTCGCGGATCGCCTTTTCGATGGCACCGAGCGTCGAACGATCGTGCGGCTTGATGACGAGCTGGCGAGCCTCCGGCACCTGGAACGAGGCGAGCTGCTGCAACGGCACGTTCGCACCGTAGTAGCTGATCGTCAACTGATCGACGAGGGCGGCATTCGCCCGGCCAGTCCGTACAGACGCGAACTGATTCTGCGTGTGCTCGATCGCCTTCTCCATCTTGTCGATGGCTTCGAGCAGGGTGTCCTCAGTCACCCAACAAGCGTACCGACGTGTTGACCTTCGAGTAGGGATCTCACATTGCCCCCTGCAAGCAGGTCGAACACCACGATCGGAATATGCTGATCCATGCAGAAGGTGATGGCGGTCGAATCCATCACTTTGAGACCCTTGTTGATGACGTCGATATACGAGATGTGCTCGAATCGGGTCGCCGTCGGATCGAGCTTGGGATCGGCGGTGTAGATGCCGTCGACACCGGAATGGGTCCCTTTGAGGATCACGCCGGCTTCGAGTTCGGCTGCGCGCAGCGCCGCAGCGGTGTCGGTCGTGAAGAACGGGTTGCCGGTACCGCCGGCGAGAATGACGACGCGACCCTTGCTGAGGTGGCGCAGGGCTCGTCGACGGATGTATGGCTCCGCGACCTTCGGCATTTCGACGGCGGTCATCACGCGGCTGTCCTGGCCGACACGCTCGAGCGCGTCCTGTAATGCCAGACCGTTCATGACGGTGGCGATCATTCCCATATGGTCCGCTTGGGCCTGATCCATGCCCTGGCCGGCACCTTTGACGCCACGCCAGAAGTTGCCGCCGCCGACGACGATCGAGATATCGACCTCGAACGTCGATTTGACATCACGCAGTTCCGTGGCGATCTGCTCCAACGTCTCGGTATTCAGACCGAAGCCGGACGGTTCGGCGAGCGCCTCGCCAGACAACTTGAGAACGACACGGGCCCAACGGGCCGATCGGCGCTGCTGTTCCGGCGAGGCGTCGGTCATGCTGTGGTCAGGCGCCGATCTCGACCTGGGCGAAGCGGACGATCGTCGCCCCGTTGAGGAGCTGCTTGATCGACATCTTGTCGTCCTTGGCGTACGGCTGGTCGAGCAGCGCGACATCTTTGAAGAAGCCCTGGATACGGCCTTCGACGATCTTCGGGACTGCCGCTGCCGGCTTGCCCTCGTTGAAGGTGATCGTCTCGAGCGTGGCGCGCTCTTTGGCGACGACATCCTCGGGGATGTCCTCGCGTGCGAGATATTTCGGACGGGCGAAAGCGATGTGCACGGCGATGTCGTGAGCGAGTTCGGACGAACCACCTGCGAGCTCGACAAGCGTGGCGTTGACGCCGCGGCCACCCTGCACATGGATGTAGGACTCGAGGCTGTTGCCCTCTGCCGCTTCGAACCGGACGACTTCGCCGAGTTCGATGTTCTCCTTGAGGGTGATCTTCAGGTTGTCGAGGATCTCGGCGCGTTCCTTGACAGCGTCTGTGCCCTTGACGGCGACGAGCGCAGCGAGGGTCTGTGCCTCGGCCTTGAAGTGCTCCGAACCGGCGACGAAGTCGGTTTCCGACTTCAGCTTGACGATCGCGCCAACCTTGCTGTCGACGACGAGGGCCACGGTGCCCTGGGCGTTTTCGCGGTCCTCACGCTTGGCGGAGGCTGCAAGACCCTTCTCACGAAGCCACTGGGCTGCGGCTTCGGCGTTGCCGTCACTGGCTTCGAGGGCGCGCTTGGCGTCCATCATGCCAGCGCCTGTCGACTGGCGCAGGGCCTGTGCGTCTTTGGCAGTGAATGCCATTGTTCAGCTCTCCAGTGCTTCGAGGGTCTCGGAGGAATCGGCGACGGTTTCAGAGAGCGGCTCGGAGACGTCGATCAGTGTCGCAACGGAGCCAGCTTCGGCTGCTGTTTCCTCGCCGGCTTCGGCGACATCGGCGACAGGGGCAGTCTTGGCAACGGCGAGGCGGGCCTCACGCTCCTGCTGGGCCTGCGCCGCCTGGCGGCGGGCGTCGGTCTGCTGGGCGTAGAACACGGCTTCCTCGTCGGCGTTGCGCTTCGGGGTGACGCCAGGGTGCTTCTTCGAGTAGATGAAGCGGCCCTCGTCGACGGCATCAGCGATGACGCGGCACAGCAGGCTCGTCGAGCGGATGGCGTCATCGTTGCCGGGAATCGGGAAGGTGACGACATCGGGATCGACATTGGTGTCGACGACGGCGATGACCGGGATGCCGAGCTTGTTCGACTCGGTGACGGCGATGTGCTCCTTCTTCGTGTCGAGGATGAACACGGCGTCCGGGCGCTTGGCAAGCCCGCGAATGCCTCCGAGGTTCTTCTGCAGCTTGGTGAGCTCGCGGCTCAGCAGAAGGGCCTCTTTCTTCGGCATGGCGTCGAATTCGCCGCTCGTCTTCATGCGCTCGTATTCCTGCATTTTCGAGACCCGCTTGGCGATCGTCTCGAAGTTCGTCAGCATCCCGCCGAGCCAACGCTCGTTGATGTACGGCATGCCGGACTTCTCGGCGAAGCTGCGTACCGGGTCCTGCGCTGAGTTCTTCGTACCGATGAATAGAATCGTGCCGCCCTCGGCAACGAGATCGCGCACGTAGGCGTAGGCGTCGTTGATACGCGTCAGCGTCTGGTTGAGATCGATGATGTAGATGCCGTTGCGCTCGCCAAAAATGAATCGCTTCATCTTTGGGTTCCAACGGCGGGTCTGATGTCCGAAATGGACGCCGGCTTCGAGCAGCTGGCGCATGGTGACTACGGCCATGACAATGATCTCCTCTCCTGTGGTTGATTGAGCGACACCGTCCAGCGCCCGTTCGGGCGACCACAGGGGGACGGCGCACTGGTCTGACGTGTGCACTGTGACAACGGATCCCACGCGGGAAACCGGGAACAAATTGTACCGGCGGAGCGAGGATTCGGTTGAGTTTTCAGGGCAGTCAGTAGATTCGGGTGAAGTGTCAGCGGCAGACGAGCGTCGCCGTTGGGGGGGCATGCCGGTTGGCACCGTCGAGCGGCACGAGGTACGGGCGGACGACGATGCGGCCGAGCAGCGGTGCCGGGTCGAGGTAGTCGTCCCGAAGGCGAAGGCCGAAGAACAGACGGTCGGTGGTCACTCCGATGAGGTGACCGGAATTGATCATGTCGCCCCGACGAACGCTGGTGCTGGCCAGCCGGCCATACGTCGTGCGATACCCGTCGAGGTGTTCGACCACGACGTACAGCGTGTTGGCGACCGAACCGGCAAATGAGACGGTGCCGGCGGCCGCTGATGTCACTGCTGTACCGGCGGGCGGTTCGTACTCGATCCCCCGATTTCCTGGACAGTACGAGCACCCGGGGTCGCGGAAGGGATCGACGACCGCGGCACGTACAGGTGGCACCAGACACGGCGTCGCACCGACCAACATGCTGAAAAACAATGATGACAACATTCGATGCTGCCTCCTCCGGAATCGTTCGGCAACGGACCGGTCAGGCCCGGGGGTGCGTCCGCTCGTAGACGGAGCGCAGGCGTTCCTTACTGACGTGCGTATATCGCTGGGTCGTGGCGACGTCGCTGTGGCCGAGCAGTTCCTGGACGACCCGCAGGTCGGCACCGCCGTCGAGCAGGTGGGTTGCGAAGGTATGCCGCAATGCATGTGGGTGAGTCGGATCGCTTGCCCGGTCGTCGATGATCCGGCGCACATCCCGCGGTGTCAGTCGTTTGTTCCGGCGGTTGTAGAACAGTGCCACTGGGTCGTCCGGAACACTCCCCACGCTTGTCGTTCGCACCCCGAGCCACGCCCGGAGGGCGGCGACGGACGGTTCGGACAGCGGAACGCGGCGCTGTTTCGAACCCTTTCCCCAGACCACTGCCGCACCGGCGCCGAGGTCGAGGTCATCGACGTTCAGACCGCACAACTCCGAAACGCGGACACCGCTGCCGTACAACACCTCGAGGATCGAGTCGTCACGAAGACGGATCCACTGCGGAGTGTCGAGCTGGAGAGGGTCAGCGGTGTCCGGCTCGAGCAGGTGCTGCAGTTCCGCCCGATCGAGGATGCGCGGTAACCGCCCCGTGCCGCCCTGGGTATGGATGGAAACCGACGGATCGGTGGGGATCAGTCCTCGACGCCGGCACCAGTTGAAATAGCGTCGCAACACAGCCGTCTTCCTGGTCACCGACCGTCTTGCGTATTGCTGCGTTGTCAGGTCAGCCAGATAGCGCCGGATGACCTGCTTGTCGACATCGACCGGATTGTCGATCCCGGACGTCGCCGCCCACTCGACGAATGCTGCGAGATCGGATCGATAGGCGGCGATGGTGTTGTCCGACAACGCAACGAGCGAGTTGGCGAAGTCGTCCTGATGCCAGCTCACCTGTTGCAAGGTACCGCCGACACCCTGTGCGGATGCTGGACCCCCGCCCACCTGCGCCGCGCCGGTATGGCGATTCATCGATCGGCGGGCTGGCATCAGACCTCGAGCCGGTCGATCGCCAGCGTGTTGACGCCCATCGGTTCGAACCAGCCTCCGTTGGCGACGATCCAACCGTTGGCTTCGAGCCGGCCGAGGGCCATCGCCACGTCGGCGAGCGACAGCGCAGCCCGGTCGACGATCTCGTCGAGGCACAGCGCGTCACCGTTGAATGCTTCGAAGATCCGTTGGTCGCCCTCCGATGGGATCGGACGCGGATCGAAGACGAGTTGACCCTGTCGTTTCGTCGACAGGCCGAGCGCGACCAGCACGTCGTCGGTATCGCAGACCGGCCTCGCCCCGTCGGCGATGATCTGGTTCGTTCCCTCAGCTGCCTTGTTCAGCGGCGATCCTGGAACTGCGAGCACATCGATCTGACGTCGCATGGCTTCGCGGACGGTGATCATCGACCCTCCTTTGGCGCGGGATTCGACAACGATCAACGCCTCGCTCAACGCTGCAAGAATGCGATTCCGGGCTGGGAAGAACTCGGCGTACGGCGGTGAACCCGGCGGGTGCTCGGAGATCAGGGCACCACGCTCGATGACCTGCGCCCAGAGCCGTGCGTGGTCCGACGGGAAGGGAACGTCAGGGCCAGATGCAACGACGGCGACGGGCGGGACCCCGTCACCATCGATCACGCCACGGTGTGCTGCGCCATCGATGCCGCGCGCCAGGCCGGAGATGACGACCACGCCAGCGTGCGACAACTCGCTGCCGAGGCGGTACGCCAGCCGGCGGCCGCCCTCGGTCGCGTTGCGCGTGCCGATGATGCCGGCTCGACGGTGTCCGAGTATCGAGAGGTCGCCGCGGACGAAGATGACGCTCGGAGCGGCATAGTCTGCAGCGAGCAGCGCTGGGTAGTCGCTGTGCCCGATGATCAGCACCGCAGTGTTCGTCCGAACGCACCGGTCCCAGACGAGCGCTGGATGGCGTTCGGCGCCACTCGATCGGAATTTGTCGATCACGTCGCGCTTGGCGAGCAGCGGGGCGACCGCCGGATGTGGTGGCGATGTGCCGTTGACGACGCTCCATGCCTCTGCCGGACCGTGGTGCGCAATCAGCAACCTCAACCGTGCCGGTGTCATCGCCGACAGCCCGGCAAGTGCCGCTGCGTACGCTTCTGCGGGCAACGATTCGGTCACGCGACCCGCTCCAGATGGGAACGATCGATGTCGACACGCAGGCTCAGTGCGGCGGCGACATGGCCGACTTCGACCATCTCGAAGTCGCCTTCGAGATCGGCGATCGTACGGGCGACACGGCGGATTCGATGCAGTCCCCGACCCGACCGCCTGCCTTTTTCGAGCTCGGCTCGCAGCAGTTCGCGCGCTGCGTCCCGCAGCGGAGCGACGTCGTCCAACATCGCCACTTCGAGTTCGCCGTTCAGGCCGTATCCCCGCTCTAGCATTCGCTCTCGGGCAATCGTGACCCGCGCTCTGACCTGTTCGGTGGATTCGCCGCCGGCAAGCGACAGCAACGTCTCGGTCGTCGGCCTGGCGACGGTGACACGGAGATCGAAGCGGTCGAGCAGCGGACCGGAGAGCCTTCGTAGGTATCGCTCCTTTGCGGTCTGACGGCAGGTGCACCCACCGGGGCGCGCCTCCCCGCAGGGGCATGGATTCGTCGCCGCGACCAGCGTGACGTTCGCTGGAATGGTGACGGCTTCGCGGGCACGTGAGATGCGCACGACCCCCTCCTCCAATGGTTGGCGGAGACCGTCGAGCACGACGGGGGAGAACTCCGCCATCTCGTCGAGGAACAACACGCCGTTGTTGGCCAAGCTGACCTCCCCTGGCCGGATGTAACTGGAACCACCACCGACCATCGCCACGGTCGATGATGTCTGGTGCGGCGAGCGGAACGGCGGGAAGCGGATCAGGCCGCCGGCCGGCAGCGTGACTCCCGCAGCCGAATGGATGACGGTGGTCTCGAACGACTGGGCATGCGTCAACGGCGGCAGCAGGCCTGTCAGTCGTTTGGCGAGCATCGTCTTGCCGGCCCCCGGCGGGCCGACGAGCAGCACGTGGTGATGCCCGGCGGCGGCGATCTCCAGCGCCCGTCTGGCATGCGGTTGACCTCGTACGTCACTGAGATCGGGAGGCGGCAGCGGTTCTTCGAGCCAATCGACGAGCGGGAGCGGTGGCCACGGTTCGTCGTCTCGGAGCACGGTCAAGAGTTCGCCAAGCGTGGCGACGGCGTGCACCGTCCTGGTTGTCGCGATCCGCGCCGACGGCACGTCCCGGCGGGCGACGACCGGGTCGACGTCTCCGAGCGCAGCAACTAGGGGAACAGCACCGGTCACGGCGCGGACGCTGCCGTCGAGTCCCAATTCACCGACGAACCCGAGACCTTCGATGCGCACCGCCGGGATGACACCGTCGGCGACGAGAATGCCCACGGCCAGCGGGAGGTCGAGACCGACGCCGTTCTTGCGCAGCGAACCCGGCGCCAGGTTGACGGTGATGCGGTGAGCCGGCCACGAATGTCCGCTCGACAGGATGGCGGCGCGCACCCGGTCGTGTGATTCACGACATGCGGCGTCGGGGAGCCCGACAATCGAGAATCCTGGAAGTCCGACACCGACGTGGACCTCGACAACGATCGGCTGACCGGTTGAACCGGTGACGCAGGCAGAACGTACGGCGGCAAGCATGCTGACCTCCTGGATCCGAAGCCGCAGGGGCGCCGGGACAGGTGAATATTCACTGAGGGAGGGCGGCAACACCCACGAGGTCGAGCAGTTCGGAGAGTATCGCCGTCTTCTTCGAATTCATCCGTACCACCGATTCCCACCGAGATTTTGTTCGACGGTCCGCAGATGGTTTGCAGATGGTCCGCAGACGGTCCCTCGGCGGAACCGCAGTACCGCAACGGTGACCCGACGGTCGCGTCGACACCTGACCGACGATGCCAGCCGCGGTGCAGGCAGCGGATGCCACTGCAACGCCGGCCCCATCGGCGACAATGGGCCGATGCATCTGCAACGGCTCACGCGACGCGCCCTCACCTGCGCGATCGTGTGCGGTGTCGGCATGAGCATGCTTGCCAGTTGCGACCGGGGTTCGCTCCACGACTCGCTGACATATTGCAACTATCTCGCCGCGCATCTGACCGACCTCGCGAAGACTCCGGCTACGCCTGCCGATGTCGACGCCGAGGTCACGCTGTACACGACGATCAGGGCGAAGGCTCCCGTTGCTGTCGATCGGCAGTGGCAGCAGATTGCCTCACTCCTGAGCGAAGCATCGAGGATCGACGTGAACGATGCGGTCGCCAGGCAGAAGCTGACCGACGACACGTATATCGCCGAACGCTCGATGAAGGAGATCAGCGATCACGCCGGAGCCGTGTGCGGCCTGGTGCTGCCATCCGTGGGATCGGTGACCCCCTCGTCCCCGCTGCCGCCACCTCCGTCCACGCCCACGCCGAAGTCGACCCCGGCGAGCAAATCCCCGCCGGTGACCATCGACCCGAACGCGCCGACGTTCCCTCCGGCTGAGACGCTTCCGCGGCCTGGTGCCACTCCTCCGTTCGGCACCGTGCCTCCGACTGACACCCTACCCGTGAGCGCTACGGCGGCGCCGGGAACCAGCGGGTAGACCGGACTGGAGATGCGACGCTGAGTTGTGGTCAGCGAATCTCGCCGCGACGCACGATGACCTGGTCGCAGAGGCCGTAGGCGGTGGCGGCCTCAGCGGTGAACCACCGGTCGCGCTCGGAGTCGATGGCGATCTGCTCGACCGTCTGGCCCGAGTGCTGGGAGATCAGTTCGGCCATGCGCTTCTTGGTGTACGTGTGCTGCTCCGCCTGAATGGCAATGTCCGAGGCCTGGCCGCGCAGGCCGGCCGACGGCTGGTGCATCATGATGCGCGTGTTCGGCAGCGTGTAACGCTTGCCTGGCGTGCCGGCGGTGAGCAGGAACTGACCCATCGAAGCTGCGAGGCCGAGGCAGACCGTGGCGACGTCGCTGCCGACGAAGTTCATCGTGTCGTAGATCGCCATGCCGGCGGTCACCGATCCGCCAGGGCTGTTGATGTACAGCCAGATATCGGCACCTGGCTCTTCGGCATCGAGATAGAGCAGCTGTGCGCAGATGTTGTTGGCGATGTCGTCGTCGACGGGAACGCCGAGCATGACGACCCGGCTCTTGAGCAAACGGGTGAAGATGTCGGAGCGGGGGTCGCCAGCGCCGTCGAGCGCGTTCGGAACCATGATTTCGGCCATGCCCCCGAGGCTAGCGGCGCGTTTCCACGCGCGTCCCGGCTCAGGCAGGTCCACGGATCACTCGGGGCGAGAGGGAAGGACCCTGGCCGGGTTGCCGACGACCGTGACGCCGGCAGGGACGTCGCTGATCACGACCGCGCCGGCACCGACGATCGAGCCATCTCCGATGCTGACGCCCGGGATCACGCTCGCGCCGACGCCGACGAGCACGCCGGCACCGATGCGGACACCACCACAGATCGCCGCGCCAGGACCGACGTGCCCGCCCGCTGCGACCACACAGTCGTGATCGATCGAAGCATTCGTGTTGACGATCACACCGTCACCGAGCGTCGTCCCGGCGTTGACGACTGCACCCGCCATGACAGCGACGCCTTCCCCGAGTAGAACGCTCGGTGAGATCACGGCGTGCAGACTGACGGCATTGACGAGGTTCAGACCGGCACGTCTGACGGCTGCACACCAGCGCAACCGGCCGGCGTTGTCGCCGATCGCAACGAAGGCCGCTGACACCGAAGCCGCGTCGATCACGGCGTGGAGTTCGTCGTCTCGACCGAGCACGTCGAGCCCGAGTCCCGGGACCGCCGATCCGTCTCTGCTGATACACCCGACGACATCGAACCCGAACTCGTCACGCAGCGCATCGAGGCACACGCGGGCATGACCCCCAGCTCCGACGACCAGCAAGCGCGCAGGTTCCACGGAGTCAATCTCGCCCATCCTCGGCGGAGATGCCAACTCGAACGATCGCCATTGCGATCAAATCTCACGGCCACCGTCCGGTTCGATTTCGAACAGTGCCAATTGTCCGCTGAGTAGGTGGACATCGGCGGCAATGTCCAGACAGGCGTCGAGCGGATCGAGGAGGAGGACGATCGATCCGATCGACACGCGTGCGGGTTCCGGACCCACGGCGACAAGCCCGAAGTCGACCGAGCCGGCGGCGCGGCGGACGACCGACGGTGTCGCAGATCGAGCGCCGTTCGAATCGACGGCTCGGGAGTGTCGCAGCGCGGCGTCGGCGGCGACGCCGGCGATCGGGGCCACGATGTCCATCCGACCCGTGACGTGCCCTCGGCGCGTCATCAGATTGAGGTCTCGGACGGCCCCACTGATCAGCCGGGCCGACGTGAGCGCATCACCGGAAAACACCAACGGTTGCATCGGCCAGAGGACCTGCTCGACTCCGTCATTCAGCAGTATCATCCCGGCACCCTCGACCACGGCGATTCGACGGTCGATGCCGGGTAGCGACGAGAAGGGGCCATCCGTATCGACGGTCGCGATGGAGAGCCGCCAGTCCCACGGCTGCTCGGACGGACGAATTGCCACACCCGAGCGCGCACAGTCGTCTTCATCGTCTCTATCGTGGTCGTCACGGAGGCGTCCCGTCGCGACCTCGAGTGTCACCCCTGTGCCGTTGCGCCACGGCATGCTCCGATGCTCTGACAACCGTTGCACCCGCACTATGAGGTGCTCGGCCGCTCGACACCGCTGAAGACGACGGCGACGCGTTCGTCGGGGCCGATCTGCTCGATGATCGCCAGCAAGCCGGCCAACCCGGCGGTCCCCGTCGCGCTGACATCGATACCCGACTTCGTGCGGCCGAGCCCATACGCCGCAACGATTTCCGGCTCGGTCGCGGTGATCGGCCATCCGTTGGATCGCACCATCGCCTCGAAGACGCCGAGCCAGTCGTACGTCTCGTCGTCGAGTATCCCATCGGCGACAGACTTCGGCTCGGTCCCCCACGGCCACATCAGCTCGGCCCAGTGCCAGGCAGCCGCATGCACATCGGCATCGGCAGCCATTGCCAACGCCCAGGCGCGACTGAGCGGCGCGCAGCCCTCCGTCTGCACCATGTGGAATTTGTCCACCGGAGCGGATGCGCCGAGGCACGACGCCAACGCCCCACCGCCGACCTGCACGAACATTCGATCGATGCCGATACCCGAGTGGCGTGCCTGCCATCCGATCTCCCAACCGATCGTCCTGCCGCCGTCGAGGCAGGTCACGTTCTCGGTGCCCTGAACGCTGAAGGGGATTGCGCCGCCGGCGACTGCCCGACGGAACTCTCGGATGCATGGATCTCCTGGTGGATCGCCCTCGAGTCGTTCGCATCGGATGATGACAGCGTCGAGCGCCGACAACATGTCGACGACCGTGCCGCCGGCCCAGTGCGGCACGAAGACCTGGATCGGCCAGCGCGCCGCAGCGGCAATGGTCGCCGCTGCGATCGCAGCGTTGCCGCACGAGGCAATCGCCAACGCCGGCCGATTGGAGCGACCGCTCCACGGCGCAAGACTCCTCGATTCAGCAAGTCCCAATTGCAACATCGTCGTGAACAGGTGACGGGCCTTGTGACTCCCCCCGACGTTGTTCGTCTCGTCCTTGATCCAGACGCCGCCTGTCTCGTTGAAGCCGAGGGCCGCCGAAACACCGTCGTTGCGGGTGAACGGCGTGAAGCGGAATCCACTGCCGGCAACGGCGGCGATGTCGTCGTCGAGTGCAGTGATCGCTGCGATCCTGTCTTCGGCCGAGACGCCCACCTGCTGGGCGAAGGCGTCCCACGTCAGCCGTTCGCGGAAGGCGAGGAACGGGTTGGCGGATTCCGAATCGACGGATTCGCGCGATCCGATGACGGCGAGCGCATGATGGCGATCGAAGTTGTTGGCCCGCTGGCATCGCCACGGCAGCGGGGTGGCGATCGGCAGCTCTGCGGCGCAGACACGGCAGCAGTACCGCTGCGATGCCGGTTGCCAGCTCTCGTTCACGATGCAATCATGTCTGCGTCGGCCGCTGTTTCCGTGCTCTGCTTCGCCGTCATTTCCACCGTTAGGAACTGGCAGCGACTCGGTCGTTGAACTCACCGATCATCTCGTCCCAAATCGGCAGGTAACGGCGCAGGCCCTTCCAGAACGTCTGCGAGCGGCGGGCTTCGAAGACATCGAACGGTGTTCCCTGCTGTTCGACCCACGTGTAGTACCCGAGGTTGAAGATGCGGTTCTTGTCCTTCTCGGTCAACTCGATCGCCTCGACCTCCGGAACGCCCCCGAGGTGCTGGCCCCACACTGCTGCGGCGTCCATGTTGGTGAAGCCCCCTCCGAAGTCGCGTGCGATGATCTTCGCTCGCTCGCTCGGGTACAGCGCAGCGCCGTCGGTCGCCACGGTGATGATCGCCTCGTCTGGGCCGAGGCCGAGGACATGGGCCGTCTTGATCGCCGCGAGGACGTTGCAGATACTCGAGAGCCCGAAATGCTGCAGCGTCGCCAGTACCGATTGCGGAACGAGGCGGCGGTCTGCGAGGTAGCCGAGACCGTCGTCGTCGTTGAACATGACCTGCAATTGGTCGGTCGCCTTGTCGCTGACACCGACGACGAGATCCGTGTTCATCACATTGTGGATGAGCGGAATGTGCTTGTCGCCGATGCCCTGGATGTTGTGCTCCCCGAACCCGTTCTCCAGCATCGTCGGGCACTCGAGCGCTTCGACGGCGACGATCTTCGTACCGTACGTCTCCTTCAGACGGTCGCCTGCAGCGATCGTTCCGGCCGAGCCTGTGGCTGACGTGAACGCTGCAAGACGCAGGCCCGGGTTGGCCGCAGCGACGTGATCGAAGACGTTTGCGAGCGCCCGTCCCGTGACCTCGTAGTGGCCGAGATGGTTGCCGAGTTCGGCGAACTGGTTGAAGACGAAGTTCGTCGGGTCCTTGGCCAGCGCATTGCAGGCGTCGTAGATCTCCTTGACGTTGCTCTCCGTGCCGGCGGTCTTGATGACGTCGTCCGCAGGGTTGAAACACCATTGATCGAGCCAGTCGAACCGTTCCTGACTCATCCCTGCAGGCAGAATCGCCACGCCACGGCAATCCATCAGCCGGCTGATGGCGATGCCGCCACGCGCGTAGTTGCCGGTCGACGGCCAGATCGCCCGGTGGCGTGTCGGATCGAACTGCCCGGTGATCACGCGCGGGGCGAGGCAGGCGTATGCAGCGAGCACCTTGTGGGCGGTGATCATCGGGAAGCGGTCGCCGAAGACGACGATGATCGGGCTGTCGACGCCGGTCAGTTCCTTCGGCAGCACGACGTGGTCCGGGACGTCGACACGCTTGCCTGCGATGTCGTTGTACCAGTGGACACGGAAGAGGTTGTGCGGATCGGGGGCGTTCTTGTCGATACCGTCGAGCAGCGTCTGGTCGATCGTCGACGGATCGGCGAGTTCAGCGAACGTCGGCAGCACGATCCGGCGATCGCGGAAACGTTCGACGCTCCGCTCCAGCGAATCGGCGTCGATGACCGTGTCGGCGAGTCCGAGCTGGTCGAGGTATGCGGCGTCAACAACGGAAGTACTCACGTTGACACTTTGTCAAACTTCTGCCGGTTTCCACGCAACAACACCTGGATTCGGATGACGGCTCGATGAAATGTCCCCGGACGATCCGTGCTGGACGACTCGATCTCAGTCTGCGAACAGCTCCTCGCCACGGCGTAGCCGTACGGCGGTAGCGTCGATACTCGACAGCTCCCGCCTGGTAGGGGTATGCGCGGCGAGGAAGCGCGTGACACCGACGAGGATTGCCGAGGATTCTTCGGAGTCGGCCGGCCACGACATCGCTTGGCGGACCCCGGCTTCCAGCGATTGGTACATGTGGAAGCCGGCGTCCTCCCGCAACAACGCCTTCCCGAGCGCGGCGATCACCGCTGACCGGTCCGACCGACTTGACCCGGCGACGATCGCAGCTGCCTGCTCGATATTGCCCTGGAGATCCCAACACTTGTCGAGTTCATCGAGAGCATCGAACCGCGCAGTCGGAAATCGGGCAGCCGGAACGTTGAGGAAACGGTCGAGGTAGACACGCATCGCCCCGTGGACAATGGCTCGCGTGGCCGGCGTGTCGTGATGGCGGACGATGGCCTGGTGGACGGCGTTGGTGAACGTCAGGGTGTGGTGAACCGTATCCCAGTCACCCTGTTCGTTGTTGTGGTGGAACCGTACGAGACGCAGAGCAGCGGCGAGAGCCACCGCTCGTGCGAGTTGCTCCGAGCTGGCGCCGGCGTTGCGAGCGACGACGAGGGCGTCCGCAACCGCTTGCGGATCGTCGACGAGCAACTCGTAGCCGAGGCGACCCATCGCCGGCTCGAAGTCGTCGGCGTCCACCTCCACCGAGGAGGCAGCGATCGCCGACTGCGTCACTGCTGCCAGGGCGACGAGATCGTGGGGATGGTTCCACTCGCTCGACTCCTCGGACCGCTCGGCTCGACAGGTCTGGGCGACGAGTGAGGTCAGCAGCGTTGCCGGATCGCCGTGGTGTTCGCCGATGGCCTCGAACGCCTTGTTGGTGTAGTCGAGCAGATGGCCCCCCTCGATGAACACATGGTCGGTGACCGCTCCGAACAGCGCATCCTCCGCCGGTCCGCCGACGGCGATCAACGTCGCCATCGACCGTTCCGCGCCGTCGGCGCTACGCGTCTCGACGAACCGTCGATACCAGCCGGCGAGGCGATCCGGCGATTGACCCACTGCGTCGAGACCACCCATCCGCACGCGACGCGGCTGCCCGACGATGTCCCGGGCGACGAAGCGGATCGCATGGACGAGCGCAAGTGCCCGATCCTGGTGGCGCAGATGAGGCAGCAGGTTGGCCATGCATGTCAACACCGTGAGACCGCTTCCCCATCCTTCGGCTCGGTTCGCCTCTCCGAGTTCGTAGGCGACGCGGATCGCCTCCTGCTCGCCACCCGGCAGTTCCACGAGTGCATGGACCGCTTTGGCGATGACGAGCGTGAGGTTGAGCTCGATACCCTTGCGCAACCGTTCGACCGACCGTTCGAGCGAGGCCTCCGTACGGCGAGGAGAGATCATCACGTCATCCCCGACGAGCTCGACCGCGAAGCCGACAGCATCGTCAGCCCACGGATCGAGGGTGCAGCCGCTGACGAGATCGAAGCGCGCATGGTGCCAGTGGCAGGTGATCATCCCCGACTCGATCGTCCCCTTGTGCAACGCAAAGCCGAGATGCGGACATCGATCCTCGATGGCAAAAGCCTCACCATCGTGCCAGACGACGAGCACCGGCATCGTCCCGATCTTGCCGATGAGTTGGCCGCTGGCTGTGAGTTCGGCGACCGATCCGACCCTCTGCGGCTTGGAATACGTGCCATTTTCCATGGTGTCCTACCTCGTCAACCCTTCTTCCCGCTCTCCGTGGGCTGAGTTTGGCGGCTGAGTTTCAGAAGGGTTTGCTTGCGTTAATCATGTTCTACTCCTTCGATCGCAATTGGTCAAGCGATCGCTTGCGAAAAGACGGTAACCTGGTTTTTCATGACTACAGAAGTCGACGGATCGATTTCTGACGCCAAGCGTCGCATCATCGAGCACCTCAAGCGCGTCGAATCGACCACTGCGCCGGAGATCGCCCAGGCGGTCGACACGACCGACACAGCGGTCCGCCAGCACCTCGACGCCCTCGAACGAGCCGGTCTCGTCGAACGAATCGCTTCGCCCGTCTCCGGACGCGGCCGCCCGCCTCAGCACTGGAAACTCGCGGCGTTGTCGTCGGAGCTGTTCCCGGACCGCCATGGCGAACTCACCGTCGAACTGATCGCAGCCGTACGCGACGCACTCGGAGAAACGGGACTGAACGACGTCATCGCTGCGAGGTCGGCTCGCCAACTGGCCGCCTACCGCCTGGCCCTACCAGATGACGCCTCCTCGGTCCGTGTTCGTGTCCGCCGACTCGCCGGCGTCCGCACGACGGAGGGCTATCTCGCCGAGGCGGTCGATGACGGCGACGACACGCTGTTGATCGAACACCACTGTCCGATCTGTACTGCTGCGTCGTCGTGCCAGAATCTCTGCCGGGCCGAACTGGAATTGTTCCAACAAGCACTCGGGCCGGATGCCATGGTCGAACGCACGCAGCACCTGCTCAGCGGTGATACGCGATGCGCCTACCGCATCAGTACCCGCGTCGATAACCGCTGATCCGATTCCGCCGCGTGACTATCCGGCGTTCTACGATCGTTCACCTATGGCTGATCTGTTTCTCGGCGAAGACGTCGACTCGTCACATGCGCGTAACGGCACCAAGGTGGTACTGCCATCCGGCGAGCTGACGACGCACGGCTTGATTGTCGGCATGACCGGTTCCGGCAAGACCGGACTCGGGATCGACCTCATCGAGGAGTGCCTCTCGAACAACATCCCGACATTGTTGATCGACCCGAAGGGCGACCTCGGCAACCTCTGCCTGACGTTCCCAAACCTCTCCCCCGCCGACTTCCAGCCGTGGGTCAATGCCGACGACGCTGCCAAGGTGGGCCTTTCGACGGCGGATTTCGCCGCTGCTCAGGCCAAGTCGTGGACGGGTGGTCTGGCCGGCTGGGGCATCGGCGCCGACCGCATCGCCTCGCTGCGCCAGCACGCCGAGTTCACCATCTACACCCCTGGGTCGACAGCCGGGGTGCCATTGAACATCGTCGGCTCGCTGCAGGCACCTGCGAACGTCAGTGACCTCGAGATCATGCGTGACGAGATCGACGGCTACGTCTCCGGCCTGCTCGGTCTCGTCGGGATCGACGCCGATCCGCTGTCGAGCCGTGAGCACATCCTGCTGTCGAACCTCATCGAGACGGCGTGGACGGGCGGAAAGAGCCTCGATCTGGCAATCCTCGTCGGACAGGTGCAGAGCCCGCCGATTCGCAAGCTCGGCGTCTTCGACCTCGACACGTTCTACCCGCCAAAGGACCGCATGGTCCTGGCGATGAAACTCAACGGCCTCCTCGCTTCGCCGTCGTTCGCCGCCTGGGCGCAAGGCCCGCCGATCGACGTCGACACACTGCTCCGCACACCTGACGGCCGCGCCCGGTGCGCCATCATCAGCATCGGAATGCTCGGTGACCAGGAGCGGCAGTTCGTCGTGACGCTGGTGCTGTCGAAACTCGTCACCTGGATGCGCCGCCAGAGCGGCACGACCGATCTACGAGCCCTTCTCTACATGGACGAGGTCGCCGGCTACGTCCCACCGACCGCCAATCCACCGACGAAACAGCCGATCATGACGCTGATGAAACAGGCCCGCGCCTTCGGCGTCGGCGTCGTGCTGTCGACACAGAACCCGGTGGATCTGGACTACAAAGCGATCTCCAACGCCGGCACATGGATGATTGGCCGCCTGCAGACCGACCAGGACAAGAACCGTCTGCTCGCCGGGATGAACGCGGCGACCGGCGGCGTCGACGTCGCCAGCGTCGGCGACCAGATCGCCGGTCTCGGCAAGCGGGAATTCGTGCTGCGCCGAGCCGGTCGGGACAAGCCGGAGAGCTTCACGACACGTTGGGCGATGAGCTATCTGCGCGGCCCACTCACGCGCGATCAGATCCACGCGCTGATGCGCGAGCAGTCGGCTGCCGCCGCAGCAGCAGCTCCCCTGGCGATGCCGACGTCGTTGCCCGTCAGCCCACCCGCCGCCGCGAGCACCTCGGCATCGTCGCCCGCATCATCGTTCGGCGCCCCGACCGGCCCGGCCGTCGACGTTCCGCCGTTTCACGATGTGCCCGCAGACGCGCCGGCATCTGCGGCTCCGTCCGCAGCTGGACCAACGCTCGGCGCGAACGAGACCCCTGTGATGCCGGCCGTCGCCAGCGGGATCGCCGTCCGGTATGTCGACGTCGCCTCACCGTGGCTCGAATCGGTCGGTGGTGACACACACGGCACGAAGCTCGGCCCAGCGATCATCGCCCGGATCGTGCTGCACTACGACGACACCAAAGCCGGTGTCGTGCAGGACGAGGAATACGAGGCCGTCATCTATCCCGTCGACGCACTGGTCAGCGCTGCCAAGGCCGTCGCCGTCGACTACGACGACCGCGATCTGCAGCCCGGTGCCCCCTCGCCGGCGATCTACACGCTCACCGATGCGCCCTTGAAGGACAAGCCGTTCTGGACGAAGATCCAGAAGGATCTGATCTACACCCTGGTTCGCAGCCGGACACTGTCGGTCGGCGTCAACACCGATTTGAAGATGTACTCACGCCCCGGCGAGACGACCGAGCAGTTCGCCTTCCGATGCGGTCAGGCCGCCAGCACGGGGGCGAATGCCGACGCCGCCGCGCTGCAGCAGAAGTACCAGGCGAGGATCGACAAGATCAACGATCAGGTGGCGACGGCACAGGACCGCGTCGATGTGGCGACGGACCAGAAGAACGCCAGGCGCAACACCGAGATCCTCGGCACTGCCGGTTCCGTGCTCGGCTCGATCCTCGGCGGCCGGGGCGGTCTCGGCAGCATCCTCGGCAAGCTCGGAACGGCGACGAGCCGCCAGGGGGCGACGAAGACGGCCGGGGCGCGTGCCGATGCGGCGCAGAACAAGGTCGAGCAACTGCAGCAGAACGTCCAGGCACTCGAGGACGAACTGACGCAGGAACTGAACCAGATCAACACCGAGTGGATGACGAAGGCGCGCAACATCACCTCGACGGACATCCCGCTCGAACGCACCGACGTCTCGATCAGCCAGATCGTCCTCGGCTGGCTCCCCATCTCCTGACAATTGTCGAGCTCCGCATGAACGGTTGACAGCTCGCGGTCACGCCCAGTCCGCCATCACGGAATTCACGTGACCGCGCCGGGCGCACCCGAAATTGCGGTCACGCCCAGTCCGCCACCACGGAATTCACGTGACTGCGCCGGGCGCACCCGAACTCGCGGTCACGCCCGGTCCGCCATCACGGAATTCACGTGACCGCGCCGGGCGCAGGTTCCCGAGTCGGGACGGGTGGGTCCCGGGCGACGTGCGGTGACGTAACGTCGGTTGGATGATCACCGTCGATCGCTTCCTGCGCTACGAAGAGCTGACCTCGTCCCTGCACGAGGTCGCTGCCGCCTATCCGAATCTTGTCGGGGTGTCCTCGATCGGCAACTCCCACGAGGGTCGCGACATCTGGCTGACGACGATCACCGATTCGGCGACTGGTCCGCACGACGAGAAACCTGCGCAGTGGATCGACGCCAACATCCACTCGGTCGAACTGACCGCGAGTGCGTCGGCGCTCAACCTCATCAACCGCTTGACGAGCGGTTTCGGCGCGGATCCGATCGTCACGACGGCGCTACAGACTCGAGCGTTCTACATCGTCGCCAGGGTCAACCCCGACGGTGCCGAGTGGGCGATGGCCGACTCGCCACGATTCCGCCGGTCGAGTGTGCGTGCCTGGCCGTGGTCGGACGCTCACCTCTCGCCAGGCCTCGATCGCATGGATCTCGATGGAGACGGGGCGATCCGCACGATGCGCATCGTCGACCCGAACGGCGGGTGGGTCTGCAACCCGGAAGAGCCCCGTCAGATGATCCTCGCCCCGATCGACGGCACCGATGCACTGCGCTATCGGCTGCTCGACGAGGGCGTGGTACTGGACTATGACGGCTTCACCGTCCCGACGCCGCGGCCGCCACAGGGCTTGGACATGAACCGCAACTACCCGGCGGGTTGGGGCACGAACGTCACCGGTTCCGGCGACTATCCCGGCAGCGAGCCGGAGATCGCTGCGCTGCTCAAGGCGATGCGCGCCCGTCCGAACATCTGCGGTTTCAACGCCTATCACACCAGCGGAGGCATTCTCCTGCGTCCCAGTTCGACGAAACCGGACAGCGCATTGGCGCCGCTCGACATTTGGACATACGGCGAACTCGGGAAGCGATGCACCGAACTGAGCTCCTACCCTGTTCATTCGGTTTTCGAGGATTTCACCTGGGACAAATCCGACACGATGGCCGGCGCTTCCGACGACTGGGCCTTCGAGCACCTCGGTGTCTACAGCTGGACCACCGAGTACTGGGACCTGATCCACGCGGCAACAGGTGAGCGCAGTTCGACCGACATCTGGTTCCTCGGACCGACTGCTGCCCAGGAGCTGGCATGCCTGCGATGGATCGATACCAACCATCCGGACCACTATGCGCCGTGGACACCGTTCGAGCATCCGCAGCTCGGGCCGCTGGAAATCGGCGGCTGGGATTGGCTGCATACGTGGACGAATCCGCCATTGCCGTGCCTTGTCGCGGAGATCGCCCCGCATGCCGACTTCGCCATCTTCCAGGCGCTGGCCTCTCCGGCGATCGAGATCCTGAAGGCCAAAGCGACCCGTATCGGTGAGGATGCGTGGCTGGTCGAGACCGGTATCGCCAACACCGGCTGGCTGGCGACGACCGTCACCGAACACGCCCGTAAGCAGCACCTGGTGTTGCCGCTGGTTGCCGAGATCACCGGGGCCGACGTTGTCGGCGGAACGGGCCGCCGGGAACTCGGGCAGTTGAGCGGGCGAAGTGCGCTGCAGTTCTCGGGCGCGTCGGACGGAACACCTGATCGCGTACTCGCCAAATGGACGGTTCGGGCAACACCGGGAACGTCCGTGGACGTGACCGCCCGCCACCCACGCGGCGGCGTCGCCAGGGCAACGATCGAACTCGTCTGAGGCGAACGTGACCCCGCGACCGAGGCTGAGCGTAAACCTGCAATGGGGTCTGGTGTACTGACGATGCACGTCCTCGCCATCGATCAGGGCACCTCATCGACGAAAGCGATGGTCGTCGACGATGCAGGAACGGTGTTGGCCATCGCCGAAGTATCCGTCGATGTCGTCGCCGGTGCCGGCGGCTCCGTCGAGGTCTCGCCAGACGATCTCCTCGAGTCGGTGCTCACCTCCGGTCGACAGGCGGTTGCGGGAGCGGGTGTCCGGATCGAGGCGATCGGCCTCGCCAACCAGGGCGAGACGATCCTCGCGTGGGATCGGGCGACCGGAGCGCCGCAATCCGCCGGCATCGTCTGGCAAGACAGGAGATCCGTCGACATCTGTGATCAGCTCCGGGCCGACGGGTTTGCAGGGCGCTTGAAGGCGATCACCGGCTTGGAGCTCGATCCGTATTTCATCGCGCCGAAAGTCGCCTGGTTGCGGCCGCAGGTCGGCAAAGATCCGGTGATCACAACGACGGACACATGGCTCCTCCACCATCTCACCGGCGCGTTCTGTACGGACGTGGCGACGGCTTCACGTTCTCTGCTCCTCGATCTCGACCAGGCTGCGTGGAGCGACGAAGCGTGTGCGATGTTCCGCCTCGACCCTGGCGAACTGGCAACGATCGTCGCCAACGATCACGTGATCGGTGAAACGAGGGCGTTCTCGCACGATCCGACCCCGATCTGTGGCACCTGCGTCGATCAACAGGCAGCCTTGTTCGCCGAGTCCTGCATCACCACGGGTGAGGCCAAGTGCACGTATGGGAGCGGAGCATTCCTCCTCGCCTCGACTGGCTCGAAGCCGACACGTTCGACGAACGGCCTCGTCGGTTGCGTCGCCTGGAAGGTCGGCGGAGTGACGACGTGGTGCCTCGACGGGCAGGTCTACACAGCTGGCTCCGCGGTGACATGGTTGCAACACGTCGGGCTGATCACTAACGCCACCGACATCGATGGTCTCGTCGCCGCTGCCGAGCCCGGTACGGAAACGTTCGTGCCCGGTCTCGCTGGACTTGCCGCACCGTTCTGGAAACCTTCTGCGAAGGGTGCCTTCACCGGATTGTCGCTCTCCACAGGCCGAGCAGAACTCGTTGCCGCCGTCATCGAAGGTCTGGCAGCGTCAGTCGCCTTCCTCGCCAGAGCTGCCGGTAATGACCTCGGCTCACCGTTGACCCGTCTGCGCGTCGATGGTGGCCTGACCCGATCGACGGCGCTGCTGCAGATGCAGGCGGACCTCGCACAGTTACCGATCGAGGTCTACCCGAGCCCCCACGCGACGGCGCACGGCGTCGCCGCCTTCGCCAGGCTCGGAGCGGGTGTCGGCCCATACCCCGCCTGGCGGCCCGCAGTGGTCGTCGAACCGTCGATCAGCGCCGACGAAGCCGATTCCCGGCTGTCGCGCTGGTATGCCGCGGCCTCCGCCACCCTCGCGCTATGACCCACGATCGTCCGTACGACGTCGCCGTGATCGGTGCCGGTGTGGTCGGGTCGGCGGTCGCCCGCCTGCTCTCGCACCATCAGTTGCGGGTCGTACTCGTCGACAGCGGGCCCGATGTCGGAGCAGGCACGAGCAAGGCCAATACGGCGATCCTGCACACCGGTTTCGATGCCACGCCTGGCACGATCGAGTCGCGTCTGGTCGCCCGTGGCTACGCGTTGCTGCGCACCTACGCGCCACAGGTCGGTATCGCCATCGAACATACGGGGGCCGTGCTCGTCGCCTGGAACGACGAACAGCTGGAGGCGTTGCCACGATTGGCGGAGAAGGCGGCGGCAAACGGATATGCCGGCACAGAGCTCCACGATAGTGCTGCAGTGCGCGCACTCGAACCGAACCTCGGCGACGGCGTATGCGGCGGGCTGCTCGTGCCAGACGAACATCTCATCGACCCGTGGAGTACCCCGATCGCTTTCGCCTCCGAGGCGGTGGCGAACGGCGTCGACGTCCGGCTGAACACCGCGATCGATCGTGTTTCGGTCGGAGTCGACGTGCATGACCTCGGTCACGGGATCCTCACCAGATTCGTCGTCAACGCAGCCGGACTGCACGGCGACGAACTCCATCGAGCGTTCGGTTTCGACGGCTTCACGATCCGGCCGCGACGTGGTGAACTGATCGTCTTCGACAAGCTCGCCAGACCGCTGCTGACACGCACGATCCTGCCGGTCCCGACCTCGACGACGAAAGGGGTGCTGATCACGCCGACGGTCTTCGGCAACGTCATGCTCGGGCCGACCGCCGACGACATCGACGACAGGTCAGCGACCGGTTCCACTTCGTCCGGCGTCGCCCGGCTGTTGGAACAGGGACGTCGGATCATGCCCCGCCTGTTGGATGAGGAGGTGACGGCGGTATACGCCGGTTTGAGAGCGGCGACAGAACACAGTGACTACCAAATCACGAGCGAACCATCGGCCCGGTACGTGTGCCTCGGCGGCATCCGTTCGACCGGCCTCACCTCGTCGATGGCGCTCGCCGAGGAGGCCGTCATCCGGCTCGGCCAGTGCGGGTTGGAGTTGATCCCGAAGCCGGAGGAAGAACTGGTGTCGGTCAGGATGACGAACCTCGGTGAAGCGTTCACCCGCCCGTACCAGTCGTCCGGTCGGATCGTGTGCCACTGCGAACGGGTCACCGACGTCGAGATCGCTGCGGCATGTACCGGGCCGCTACCGGCCACCGACATCGACGGGCTCCGGCGACGCACCCGCGCCCTCGCCGGACGATGTCAGGGTTTCTATTGCACCGCCGAGATCGTCACACTGGCGGCGAGGGCCAGCGGGAAGTCCACCGCCCACTGGATCGGAGCGAGCAGATGACCGATTCATGAACGATGTCTCGAACAGCGCCTTCGACAGCGCGTCGATCGACGTGCTGATCGTCGGGGCCGGTCCAGCCGGCCTGGCGGCGGCGATCGAACTTCGTCGGCTCGGCGTTCAACGCGTCGTGGTCGCCGAGCGTGAGCTCGAACCAGGCGGGATCCCGCGCCACAGTCAGCACCTCGGGTACGGCATCCGCGACCTCCGTCGGCTGATGAACGGCCCGAGCTATGCCCGTCGCTATGCGCGGATGGCCGAGCGATCGGGGGTCGAGCTGAGACTGTCGACCACAGTTTTCGACGCCTCACCAGCCGCCAACAACGCACGAGCCGTCGTGCTGTCGACTGGCGTGCGCGAACGACCGCGCGCCGCCCGCCTCGTGGCCGGCGCCAGACCGGCGGGCATCTACACGACCGGATCGCTCCAACAACTGGTCATGGCCGGTATTCCCGTCGGCAGCCGCGCAGTGATCGTCGGCGCCGAACACGTCAGTTACTCGGCGATCCTGACGTTGCGCCACGGCGGTTGCAGACCCGTGGCGATGGTGACCGACCTGCCGGCACACCAGACGTATCGCCCGCTGGCTGCGGCGACGGCTGGGCGCAACGGTGTCGAACTCGTCGTCGGTCGGCGGGTCGTCGACATCGCCGGTCAGCGGCGTGTCGAGGCGGTCGTGCTCGACGACGGGCGACGGATCGCCTGCGACACTGTGGTCTTCACGGGTGACTGGATCCCCGACCACGAACTCGCCCGCCATAGCGGGCTGGCGATCGACTGCGGCACGAACGGGCCAGCCGTCGACAGCTCGTTCCGCACATCCGTCGCAGGTGTGTTCGCCGCCGGCAATCTCCTCCACGGTGCAGAGACAGCTGACGTCTGTGCCCTCGAGGGCCGGCGGGCCGCAAGGTCGATCGCCGACTTCCTCTGCGGCACGGACCGATGGTGGCCGCCATCGGGCCCCGACATGATCGTCGAGTCACCACTGTTGTGGGTCAGTCCGAATCGGTTGTCAGCGCTGCGAGCAGCGATCGGCTCGCCGTCGGCTCGATCGTCGACGTCGTTGATCTCACCGTCCAGGGCGACGGACCGCTGGCGGTTCACGCTCCGCACCGCACAGAACCTCGGCCGGAGGGCAATCGAGGTCCGTCAGCACGGCCTGCTGCTGTGGAGTGGCCGGCCCGTCGGGACCGCCTCGCCCAATCGCTCGTTCACCATCGCATCGACATGGCAGCGTTCCGCTGACCCCGACCCAGCGGCCCCGATCACCCTCACCGTCGCAAATCGAGTCCGATGACCCGTCAATTCTGTCGGGTGACGGTCCCGAGAAAGCTGGAGATCGCTAGAGTCAAGAGCCGCCGCGGGTGTGGTGAAACTGGCATACACGCAGGACTTAGGATCCTGTTCCGCAAGGAGTGTGGGTTCGAGTCCCATCACCCGCACGACTCGGCCAGACGTCGGCGCCGGCACGTATTCCCGGCGGAACCGCATGTGATTCCTGCCGGCGAGTCCTGCCGCAGCCACACCCTGCGCCACGTCAGAGGACGACGACGGTCGTGCCGATGGTGGCGAAGTCCCACATGAATTTGGCGTCGGTGTTGGCCTGGCGCTGGCATCCGCCAGAGAGCCGTTGGCCGAGTTCGGCTTCTGTCATATACGGCGTGTTGTCGGCGACGTGGATCGGGATGCCGTGGAAGCCAATTGCTCCGATGTCCGTCTTCTGGTAGCGGACCATCAACGACAGCCAAGCCTTGCCGTTCCACGCGGTCGAGCGCTCGGACTTGCTGTACACCTTGTGGACACCCGGCTCCTCGTTGCTGTACTTGCTGCCGGCGACGAGCCACGACCGTACGACGGCGCCGGTCCTGTCGACAGCCCACACGCGCTGACCGAGGCGTGAATAGACGATCCGTCGGCCCGAACCGGAGTTCTCCGGCACGGCAGGGGCATCAGCGCCGCTGGAAGAAACGGTCGACATCTTGTAGCCCAGCGGATCGACGGCACCAGCTGGCGGGGCAGGTGTGTGAATGACGGAGGACGACTCGTCCGGCCAGATGCCGAGCGACAACGCCGTCTCGCGTCCAACGAACCCGTCGACGAACATGTCCTTGGACGTCTGCAGCCGACGCACGGCGGCGGCCGTCGAGTCGTCGAACTGACCGGTCGCCGCTCCGGCGTAGAGCCCGGCGGCGATCAAGGCGTTCTGGATGCAGACCACGCTGTCCCCCGTCGCTCCGGGCCGCACCGATTGTTGACCGATCGTGCAGGCACCAAACGCGGAATCCTCGGTGCCCTCGACATCGCCGGTGGCCGCACCAGGCGTCGTGGGGGTGGCGGCGACATCGACCGATACAGCGGTCGGTGTCGGCAGCGCGTCGGTCACCGATCCGGTGTTCTCGATCGCCGCCGATGCCGTGTCCGCACCACCGTCAGTCCTGGCGAACGCGAAGAACAGACAGGCAAGGGTCGAGACGATGATTGCGAGTACAGCGATACGCCGTTCACCGTAAGTCACTCGGCAAAGGTACCGGAAAACATCAGACAACCCTTATATCGCCTTGATGTCAGAGCGAATCTTCGAGATTGACAGGACGAATATCCGAACTTCTGCCGAGTGCCCAGCGCACGTCGTGGAAATTCGTCCGTCCGCAAGTGTTGCGGGTGGGCAACAAGACGTCTGCACTGCTAGAACCCGCTGGTGGACATTCACGATCTGTCAACCCCCGCCGTGATCATCGATGCGGCGGCGCTCGAACGGAACCTCTCGGCGATGTCGGCGATGGTCCCCGGCCAGCGACTGAGGCCACACGTCAAGGCCCACAAATGCACCGCGCTCGCCGCCCGTCAGGCCAGCCACGGTCACACCACATTCACCTGCGCCACACCTCGCGAGGTGATGGGCATGGCTGATGCCGGCTTGGGCCAGGATCTGTTGTTGGCCAACGAAACGCTGGATCCACGACGTCTGGGAGCAATGGCCTCACTTGCGGACGCAGCGATGGTGACGATCGCCGTCGACTCCGCCGAGACGGTGGCGGCGGCTGCGACCGCCGGCATCGTGAACGTGCTCATCGACGTCAACATCGGCCTCCCGAGATGCGGCGTCGATCCCGACAAGGCCGGCGCACTCGCCGATGCCGCCCGCAAACTGGGCCTCGTTGTTCGCGGGGTCATGGGCTACGAGGGTCACCTGATGATGGTTGCCGATGCCGACAAGAAGGAACGGGAGGTGAACGCAGCAGTCGACCTGCTCCTCGCCGCCCATCGCCATGTCGGCGGCGACATCGTTTCCTCTGGCGGGACGGGGACGTATCAGTTCCAGACGCGTGTGACCGAGATCCAGGCCGGTTCGTATGCGTTGATGGACACGGCCTACGCGTCGCTCGGGCTGCCATTCGAGCAGGCGCTGCACGTACTCGGTACCGTCGTTTCGGTCAATCCGCAGTGGGCTGTCGCCGATGTCGGGCTGAAAGCATTGGGGATGGACCACGGCAATCCGACGATCGACGGTGCGACCGTATGGTTCTGCTCCGATGAACACATCACCTTCGCCCCTGACGTTCCGGTGAAAGTCGGTGATCGCGTGCGCGTGACCCCGGCGCATGTCGATCCGACGATGTCACAACACGACGCCGCCTGGCTGTTGAGTGGCGACAACGTCGTCGATCGGTGGTCGATCGACCTTCGCGGTTGGTAGAGCCCAGCGGCGGCCAAGCTCGGCGATTGACACCGGGCACGGCTCAGCGTTTGCGGAGCGCTTCGAGCAACGCCGCAAAGGCGAGCCCTCGGTGCGACATCGCGTGCTTCTCCCCCTCGGTCATCTGCGCGAACGTCCGCCCGTGACCTCCGTCGGGGATGAAAAGCGGGTCGTAGCCCCAGCCTCGTCCACCTGACTCGGCCTCGGCGATCAGGCCAGTGCAGACGCCCTCGGCAGCGAGCTCACTTCCGTCCGGCCAGACGACGAGGGCCACGGTCCGGAATTGAGCGGAGCGTCGCGCCAGCGCAACCCCGTCGAGTGCCGCGAGCATCTTGGCACGGTTCTCTGCATAGGTCGCGTCTGGACCGGCGAAGTAAGCCGTCTCGACGCCGGGCTCGCCGTCGAGCGCATCGACGAACAGACCGGTGTCGTCGGCGAGGGCCGCGATCCCTGTGGCTGCACATACCGCCATTGCCTTCAGACGGGCGTTGCCGAGCAGGGTTCCAGCGTCTTCGACGACATCGGACACTTCGGGCGGTCGAGGCAACAGGTCGACGATGTCCGAGAGGATCGCCGAGATCTCGGCGATCTTGTCCGGGTTCGCCGATGCGCAAACGAGTTGCAGACGCTCAACCATGAGCGCTGCTCACCGCTTGATCGCCGCACGCGGAGTCGGGGCGATGGCGATCATCTCCGTCTGCAGCGCGGTGATCTCGGCGAGGCCACTCTCCGCAAGACCCAGCAGCGAGTCCAGCTCTGCCCGGCTGAATGCCTTGCCCTCTGCCGTGCCCTGCACTTCGACGAAGCTGAGTTGGCCGCCACCGTGATCGCCGAGCACGACGACGTTCATGTCGACCTCCGCCTTACTGTCTTCGACATAGGGAAGGTCGAGTACAGGAACACCGTTGACGATGCCGACGCTGATGGCGGCGCACAGCGAATGCAGCGGATGGCGAGCGATCTCCTTGCGCTGCAGAGCACGCGTCAGCGCGTCGTGCAGAGCGATATAGCCGCCACAGATCGATGCGGTCCTCGTGCCACCGTCTGCCTGCAGGACGTCACAGTCGACCATGACCTGTCGCTCCCCAAGCGCGACCATGTCGCACGAGGCGCGCAGTGACCGGGCGATGAGCCGTTGGATCTCGACGGTCCTGCCACTCTGCTTGCCCTTTGCCGCTTCACGATCGATGCGCTCCGGTGAGGCGCCCGGCAGCATCGAATACTCGGCCGTCACCCAGCCCTTGCCCTTGCCCTTCATCCATCTCGGCACGTCGGAATCGACACTCGCGGTGCACAACACCTTGGTCCTGCCGAAGGTGACGAGGACGGATCCGTCAGCCATCTCTGTGTAATCGCGCTCGAAGCTGATCGGGCGAAGTTCGTCGGGCTGGCGGCCGTCTGGGCGGGACATGGGTTCTCCGTTGAGCGGTGTTGCGGTCGGCGGGGTTGCCGTGATTGGCTGATCGACCGGTGAACAGCCCTCTACCTCTACCATGAAGGGGATGCCGGAAACGACCAGCCGCTACGACCGCGACACGTTTTCTGTCTTCAGGATCCTGCCATGGACGCTCGATCGAACCACCAGAACTGTCACCCTGCGGTACGCCTTTGACGACATCCACCGATTCGCTGAGCACGTCACGCTGGCGGCTGCACTGCCGTTCGGCGATGACGTTGCCGAACTCGCTGGCCACCTCGCAGGCGTCATCGATCTACTGGCGGTCGTCGCCGGTGTCAGCTATTTCAAAATCGGCGCCCCCCGCCGGATCGAGGTCGACTTCGCGCTCACTGCCGAATCGCTGACGATGATGCGGCATGTCTATGACGATGGCCTTCGTGAATTCGCCTACCGTGCCTCACTTCCGATCCCGCTGCTGACGACAATCGTCGCCCCCACCATCATCTCCACCGGCGAAATCCGATCGAGTAGGAACACGCCCCTCGGTGCGACGGAAATACTCGATCGAAAATCCGGTGTGGGAGTGGGCGCCAGCGACGTCGATCCTCGGCCGTTGCTGCCGATGGGTGGAGGGCGCGACTCGGCGCTATTGGCGTCGATGCTTGCGCCGTTCGACCCGATCCTGACGGCCCACGGCGACAACCGTTTCATCGACCGCCTCGGCGATGCGCTCGGCACCCGGATCCATCGAGTGCAACGGATCATCGATCCGTTGCTCTTCGAACTGAACTGCGGTCCGGCGCTCAACGGCCACGTTCCGGTGACGGCGATCAACTCGCTGATCGGCGTACTGACGGCCGTCCTCGTCGGAGCGACCGACGTGGTCATGGCGAACGAGCGGTCGGCATCCGTCGCCTCGCTGACGACCGACGACGGGTTCGCCGTCAACCATCAGTATTCGAAGAGCTTCGACTTCGAGGTGTTGCTCGGCCAAGCCATTGCGTCGGTCGGCGGGCCCGGGTATTTCAGTGGACTCCGGCCGTGGAACGAATTGGCGATCGCCAAGGCCTTCGCCGCTCGACCTGCCCTCCACCCGGCGATCATGAGCTGCAACCGGGCATTCATCCGCGATCCGGCGAAGCGCTCCGACGGCTGGTGCGGGCAATGCGACAAGTGCCGTTTCGTTTGGCTCACACTCACTCCGTTCATGGAGCAGTCCGACCTGGTGGAGATGTTCGGTTGCGACCTGTTCGACATTCCCGCAAACCTCGCCGGCTTTGCCGAGTTGCTGCGTGACGATCAACGCCCGTGGGACTGCGTCGGCGAGCCCTCCGAGGCGCGTCTCGCGCTTCGTCTGATCGCACCGACCAACCCAACGGCAGCAGGCATCCTCCGTGCCACCCGAACGTCGGTCGACGACACGTTGCTGGAACAGCGGCTGCAGCAGTCACTGGACGACTCGTTGCAGCCCTCGACCGAGGATCGGATTCCCGAGCCGTACCGATCGACGATTTTCGGGGCGATGAGGGCGGCTGTTCACTCGTGACCGAGCCGCTGGATCTGCAGTCGGTCGCCGGCTCGAACGTTGTTGTCTGGGGTGCCGGTCTCGATGGTCGAGCGGCTGTCGAGGCACTCCGGGCGACATGTGCTGTTCGAGTCGTCATCGACGTGGATCCCGGATCGCCAGTCGACCTGGATCAACTTGCACTGGAACTGGATTGCGACGTCTGCGCGCCGACTTCCGAAGTCCTGGATTGGGCGGACGTCATCGTCAGATCGCCGGTTATCAGCCCGCGACGCGACGAACTCTTCGGTCGTCGAGTCACTTCGCTGACCGATCTCTGGCTGAACACGGCGCGAACGACACCCGTCATTGCCGTGACCGGCACCAAAGGCAAGAGCACGACGACCGTCGTGACCACCCGCCTGCTGGAAGCCGCCGGGTTGCGCGTCGGGATGGGCGGCAACATCGAGGTCCCGGTGACTCGGTTGGTCGGCGAGTGCGACGCCTACGTGATCGAGGTCTCGAGCTACATGGCGGCCGACCTGACCCGCTCCCCGGACTTCGGAATTCTCACGAACCTGCAGGAGGATCATCTGCCGTGGCACGGAAGTGTCGAGCAGTACCGGCGGGACAAACTGAACCTCTTCGCCCACGGCCAACTGCGTGGCATGGCGGTCAACGGACTCGACAGCAATTCGATGTGGCTGACGATGTCTCGACCACGGACGCTCTTCGGCTCCACTGGCTACACGACGATCGGTTCACTGGTCTCCCGCGACGGTGAAATCGTCGCCGACCTCGCCGGAACCGATCTCGCTCACGAGCATCTGGCAGTCGACGTCTGCGCTGCAGCGACGGGCGCTGAACTGCTGCTCGGGCGATCCGTCGCCGGCTACATCGGGTCGGTTGCCGCCCGATACCGGTCACTCCCGAGCCGCATGGAACGGGTCGTCGATGTCGATGGTGTGCTGTTCGTCGACGACGCGCTGGCCAGCAACCCGACCGGCACGACGGCCTCGTTGCAGTCGTATGCCGACCGGCCCGTCGCCCTGATCCTCGGCGGCGCCGATCGCAACGTCGGCTTCGACGAGCTGTTCGTTGCCCTCGGCAAGCGAACCCCTCCGACCACCGTCGTGCTGTTCTCCGACAACCGCGCCGAATTGTCAGCGGTCGCCATGACCAGCAGGGTCCGATTCGTCGTCGTCGACAGCGACGACGTCGGAGTCGCCGCGCGTTCGGCGTTCAACGCCATCAGCCTGACCGGTGGCGTCGTACTGTTCTCACCTGCTTCAGCGACCCCTCGCCGCCAGGGCAACTACATCGACCGCAGCCGAGCATTCCAGGCAACGGCACGCGCGCTGGTCGGAATGTGAGCCCGGGACCCCTCGCGAAGGAGTTCTCTGGTGCTTGAACCGACGCTGCTGGCGCTCGGTGCCGCTGTGTTGCACGCCGGCTGGAATCTGTCCGTCAAGCAGGGTGGCGACCGCTTCGTCGCGCTGTGGGGACAGTTCGCCCTCGCAGGAATCGGCTGCGGCCTGATCCTGCTGGTAATCGGCGGGCTGCCGTGGCGAGCCGCTCTGTTCGCACTGGCCTCGGCGACCGTCCACATCCCTTACTGCTGGTTCCTCGCACGCGCCTACGACCACGGCGAGTTCTCACTCGTCTATCCAATCGCCAGGGGTGGCGGCGCAGCGATTGCTGCGATCGGCGGAATCGTCTTTCTCGGCGACCGTTTTCGACCGCTCGGGATCGTCGCTCTCGGTGTGATCGTCCTCGGGCTCCTGCTCCTCAGCGGTCGCTCGAAGTGGGTGGACGTCGAGAGTGCGATCGCCGTCGCCATGACGATCGGTGTCTACTCGGTCATCGATGCTCACGCCAGCCGAACCACCAGCGCCGAACGCTACGGCCTTGCGCTGTTCACGGGCACGCTGTTCACGATCACCACCTTCGGTCTGGCAACCGGTCGAGGGGCAGCGATGAAGGCCGGCATCACCGCCAACTGGCGTCGCTACTCGCTGGCCGGGCTCGCCACTGCCTCGACCTACATGCTCGTGCTCGTCGCCTACCGATTTGCACCGGTCGGATACGTCAATGCGCTCCGCGAGTCGAGTGTGTTGATCGTTGCCGTCGTCGGCTGGCGAGTACTGAACGAGCGAGCAGGCCGGCGCCGCCTGATTGCCGCCTCGACCGTCGTCGGAGGACTCGTGCTGTTGATCGTCGGCCACTGACTCCGACCGAGCGTCGGTGCGCCTCTGGGACGTGGAGACGCAGAACTGCACCAATGCTCGATGACCAGATGCGCCGTGTCAGAAGTAGATGATCTTCTCTGCTGCTGCTTCTGCGACGTCGAGGTCGTCCGTGTAGGCACCCGTCGACAGGTACTTCCAACCGCCGTCGCAGACGATGAAGACGATGACGCCCTCATTGATTTCACTTGCGACTTTCGCAGCACCGGCGAGCGCCGCGCCCGAGGAGATGCCTGCGAACACGCCGACCTCGTTGACCAACCGACGGGTCCACTCCAGCGATTCACGCGAGCGCACGACGCGCTTGCGGTCGAGGAGGTCGTAGCCGTTCCACAGTTCGAACAGCGGCGGAATGTAGCCCTCTCCGATGTTGCGAAGTCCTTCGACACGCTCACCGAGCGGCGGTTCGACAGCGATGATCTTGACCGAGGGCTTCTGCTCCTTGAGGAACGTACCGGTGCCCATCAGCGTCCCGCTGGTGCCGAGGCCGGCGACGAAGTGGGTGATCTCCGGGCAGTCACGGAGGATTTCGGGGCCCGTGCCCTCATAGTGCGCACGGGCGTTGGCGTCGTTGGCGTATTGGTACGGCATGAACCATTCCGGATGCTGAGCGTGCAGTTCGAGCGCCCGCTTGACAGCGCCGTTCGAGCCCTCTTCGCCAGGCGTGAGGATGATCTCGGCCCCGAAGACCTCGAGCATCTGGCGGCGCTCGACGCTGACGGACGTCGGCATCATGATCTTGATCGGATACCCCTTGAGCCTGGCAATCGCTGCCAGGGCGATGCCGGTATTGCCGGAAGACGGTTCGAGGATCGTCTGACCGGGCGACAGCAGGCCGTTCTTCTCTGCGGCCTCGATCATCGCGTGGGCGATGCGGTCCTTGACAGAACCAAAGGGGTTCTGGCTCTCCAGCTTGGCGACGATGCGCACGTTCGGATTGGGTGACAACACGCTGACATCGATCATCGGCGTATTCCCGATGAGGTCGAGGACGGACTCCCTGATCACCACGTCTGGTCCTTTCCGACAAAGCCGATGAGATACGTAGAGAATCGTACCGCCTGGCCAGCTCAGACGTACGAGCGACCGCAGGCTGACGACGGAATCCGAGAACGTGCAGTCCGAGCAAGTACGTCCAGTCCGAGCAAGTACGTCCAGTCCGAGCGAGTACGTCCAGTCCGAGCGAGTACGTCCAGTCCGAGCGAGTACGTCCAGTCCGAGCGAGTACACACGGCCTGCTCCACGACCCGCCGATACTCGGGCGGACCGCTGATACTCGGGCGGACCGCTGATACTCGGGCGGACAGTGCTGCGCCAGCCGGGCGGTCAGCGGACGGTGATCGGTTCCTCGGCGATCGTCGGCTGGACGATGCGATAGCTACGTGTCTCCGGCGCCTCCCGCTTGAGGCCGACGATCACATAGTGCCAGCCAGGATCCGGTGCCTGATTGACGTCGGTGACGCTGGGATACGGCTCGGTATGGGTATGGCTGTGAACCACGCCGATAATCTCCATGCCCGCAGCGTCAGCGTCGCGGTCCGCTCGCAAGTGGTCCTTCGGCGACACCGTATAGACCTTGCCGGAGTGTGTCGTGTTCTCGCACGGGTAGAACGTTGCGGCGTCGTTGCGACCCGGAAAACCGGCGAGCAACCCGCACATCTCCTCCGGATAGCAGTCGTAGGCGTGGCCGATCATTGCCGCATAGGCGTCGGCGGACAATCGAAGCATCGGCGGCGACGCTACCAATCGATGCACGAATCCGAGACGATTCTGCGTGCACGCCGACCCGGTTGCTCGTCTGGTCGAGGCGTGCGGCGCAATCCGGGCGGAACGTGATCGCCCGTATCTGTATCCTCGGTACTCCCATGGCTCCGCCGACCACCACCGGCAAACAAACCGGCAAACTCCTCATCGCCAGCAACCGCAAGGCGCGTCACGACTACACGATTCTCGCCGAGTACGAGGCAGGCATGGTGCTGCGCGGCTCGGAGGTCAAGAGCCTGCGTGCCGGCCAGGTGCAGATCACTGACGCCTTCGCCCGCGTCGAGCGCGGGCAGTTGTGGCTCGAGGGTCTGCACATCTCGCAGTACTCGTTCGCCCACGGAGGCAACAGCCACGAGACCGGCCGTTCCCGCAAGCTGTTGATGCATGCGTCGGAAATCGACCGGCTTGGCGACCGCATCCACCAGGAACGTCTGGCGTTGATTCCACTGTCGCTGTACTTCAAGGACGGCAAGGCGAAGATCGAACTCGGCCTCGCCAAGGGTCGTACCAAAGGCGACAAGCGTCAGGCGCTCGCCAAGAACGACGCCGACCGCGAAATACGCAACGCCGTCGGCCGCCACAACAAGGGCATGCCTGCCGAATCCTGACGCCCACCGGATATCGGTCCCGTGTCACCGAATGTCGCGCATTCTGCATACATTCGGTGACACCGGTCGGTGACTCGGGCGTCCACGTCAGCGGATGCACCGATCCCGCACGAACTAGGCGTCGAGGGTGATCTTCACGCCTCGATCGCCATACGGGAACTTGCCCTTACCGATGTGGCCGAGCGTGTTGAGCAGCTTGGTGATCTTCGTCATGAAGCCGTACTTCGCTTTGACCTTGGCGGTGATCTCGTCGAGTGCTGCGCCGGTGACGACGACTGCTGTTCCGGTGACGGGCGTCGTTCCAGCCTTGAGCTTGCCTCGTGCGTCAGATGGCTGGAGGACGACTTTTGGATTGTTTACCAGCCGCTTCGCCTTCCACGAAGCCGAGGACGTATAGAAGCCGAGCGTGCCATCGTCGAGCCCGACGACCCATGTCGGCAGCGGCTTCGCCGTCCCGTCCTTCTTGAAGGTGGTAAAGGAAATGTACTTCTCGTCAGCGAGGCCAGGCATGCCCCGATCGGTAGCCCGTGCGGGCAATCGGAAAGTTCGGGCTGCGTTCGGGTGGTCGAGGGGTATCGTGGTGGTTCGTTCAATCAACGGGGCTGACAGGTTTCGACATCAGTATCGCTGGCCGAGCGTGCGACCCGAGTTGCTCAGACTCGCTAAACGGGGCACCAAAAAGAATTGCCAACCAGCAGTTCGCTCTCGCCGCCTAATTCTTAGGTAGTGAAGAGACATCGTGAGCAGAAATGCCGCACGGGGCCGATCCACCGCAGCCCGGCAACAGAAGCGGGGGATGACATCCGCAAAGACTGATGACGTCGGGAAAGACCGATGACTCCCCGGAAAGACGAGGCGTCGGCCGAGGGTAACCGGAGCCAATCGACCCGCCGGTAGGACAGCGTCAGTCCCAGAGTCGGGAATGGTCGTATCACGAACGCTCAACGCCTGATGGACGGGGGTTCGATTCCCCCCAGCTCCACTATCGCATATGCCCTGACCAGGGGATATGTGTATAGATCGACGGGACGAAACCCCCCAGCCCAAAGAGGGAGACGCCGCAGGTCAACCGTGTCCGAAGGCTCCAGGGGTGAGGTGGTTTCTACCGGATCTCTACCGTTCGAATCATCGCCCGGCCACGATCGCAGCTCAAAGGGCCCTTGCGGGGCGTTTCTGGTAGGCGTAGAGTCAGGCGTATGCCACGCTTGCAGGTGTATCTCCCAGATGATCTCTACGACGAGCTGAAGCGTCGCGATCTGCCAGCCTCAGAACTGCTCCAGGTCGCGGTGCGCGCCGAACTCGAACGTCGTGACGTCCTTGAAGCGACCGACGACTACCTCACCGAACTGGCTGCAGAAGTTGGCGAACCGACCGCGCGTCAACAATCGCGCGCCGACGCGATAGTGCGACGCATCCGCGATCGTCAACTCCACCAAACCGGCTGAGCCCATGCTGATCATCGACAGCGGAGGCGTCAGCCGCCTCGCCGAACGGTCAACCCGGGCGCTAGCGCTCATCCGAGCCCTTAGCGAGAACGGTTTGTGGCCGCCGGTCGCCCCAACCGTCGTACTCGTCGAATCGCTGCAGGGTCACAGCGGCCGAGACGCCACCACGAACAGGTTCCTCAAAGCCTGCGTCATCGAGGCAGTTGTGACCGAGAGAACAGCCCGCCGGGCGGCCGAACTACGCCGACGCGCACGACACGGATCAGCCGTCGACGCGATCGTCGTCGCCCTCGCTGAACCCGGCGGCACCGTCCTCACCGGCGACAAAGCAGACATCGAAGCCCTCGCCGCCCAGGCTCACCACGTCACCGTCGAAACAATCTGACCGCCAGCGCCGGAGTCAGTCATTCGCTCTCTGAAGAGCGGTCGAAGAAATGTAACGCCAGATTCGTTACATTCCGTTTCCTTTGGCTGACGCCACCAGAGGAGGCGGTTGAGGTCCGCTGGTCGCGGATCGTTGCGCCGCTGATCGCGGCACCGGCGATGGCGTACAAATGAGGTTGGGCACCCCACGATGAGGACGAAACGCATTCCGATACTTGCGCGTGACGCCAGGGGTCGTCTCCTCCGTCACACGTTTCGTCACACGGCTGCGATGTTCTGTGGATTCTCGGCTCGGTCGTCGGGCCTAGATCACACGAAAGGGACCACACATGCCGATGTTCATCGACGTACACACCATCGAGGGGGGCGTATCAGCCACCGACGTTGCTGCGGCGCACCAGGCTGACCTCGCGATTCAGGGCCAACATGGCGTCAACTACATGCGCTACTGGGTCGACGAGGAGGCGGGGAAGATCTTCTGCTTGGTGGAGGCGCCCGACGCCGAGGCGGCGCACCGTGTCCACCGTGACGCTCACGGCCTTGTCGCCGATGAGATCTATCTCGTCAGCGAGCACACGTGAGTGTCGCTGTCGACGGCCTGATCGCGGCGGCTGAGCAGGAGTGGCTCGATGTCTGGACCGCAGGCCCTACGGAGCCGCTCGGTGCCGGTCTGCCGTTGGGCTCGACCGCACCGGACCTTGCGCTCATCGACGAGACCGGGGCCACGCGCCAGTTGTCCGAGTTCTGGGCCGACGGCCCGGCGCTGATCATGTTCTGGCGGCACTTCGGCTGCGGTTGTGGTGTAGCTCGTGCAGCGTTGCTTCGGCAGGAGCTCGAGACGTACCGGGCCGCCGGGTTGACGCCGGTGGTGGTCGCGCAGGGAGAGCCCGAGCGTGCGGCGGCATACCGGGCGAGGCACGACCTGCCGTGCACGATCCTGTGCGATCCGCACCACGACGCGTACCGAGCCTTCGGCATAGGGCACTGGCCCGTCGAACGGATCCTGTACGACGCGCCGGCCGAGTTCTGGAGCCACCCACACGACGTCGGCGTGGCATTCCAGGCTAGCCGCCGGGCCGAGGGCCGGCCGCTCGTCGACGACCCTTGGCGTCAGGTGATCGAGTTCGTCGTCGGCACCAACGGCAAGGTCCGCTTGTCGTACTCGTATCAGCACTGTGAGGACTTCCCTCGGGCTTCGGTGCTCACGGCCGCCGCGCAACTGAGCTGACAGGACGAAGTATGTCGACGAACGACGAGGCTCATGGGACGATACAGACCCCATGAGCCTCGTCATCCACCTCCTCGGTCGACCGCGCGTCGAGTCGACCGGCCGCGAGCCCTACCGGTTCCGCAGCCGCAAAAGCTGGGCGCTGCTCGCATACCTGATTCTCGCCGAGCGTCCACCCAGCCGCGCCCAGCTCGCTGGGCTGCTCTTCGCCGAGGCCGACGACCCGCTCGGCGCTTTGCGCTGGAGCCTCGCCGAGATCAGACGCGTGGTGTGTGACGGCGGCTCGATCGACAGCGACCCCGTCGTGCTCACGCTGCCGCCGTCCACCACTGTCGATGTCGACATCGTGATGCATGGCAAATGGGACGAAGCCGTGGCGATGCCCGGTCTCGGTGCCCCACTGCTCGACGGCGCCGGCGTACGAGGTGCTGCGGGTTTCGAATCATGGTTGCTGGCGATGCAGCGACGCGTCGCCGCAGCATCGGAGGCGATCTTGCACGAGGCCGCGCTCGCCACCATGTCGCAAGGTGACTTCGCCGCTGCAGTCACGCATGCCGCACGTGCGGCTGCGATGAGTCCATACGACGAGAACAACCACGCACTGCTCATCCGGCTGTACCGGCTCGCCGGAGAC
>Ga0123338_10000367_pt1 | contig 47043 bp, 46 predicted proteins | sample grotaG_FD_89793 | JGI IMG/M metagenome (GOLD analysis project Ga0123338, IMG submission 89793) | Glacier valley bacterial and archeal communities from Borup Fiord, Nunavut, Canada, to study Microbial Dark Matter (Phase II) -... | ecosystem: Environmental > Aquatic > Freshwater > Ice > Glacier ... | reverse complement strand
TTATTCCATGTTCTTCTCATCATATGAACCTGTTCCGAAGAATGTACAAGAAAAGGTTTTAACAAACCAAGGTAAAAAGTAATTATTCATGACAAGTGAAATGGTAGGGCTTATTCATAACGAATAGGCCGCCAATTCGTTTGTTTATAGTAATGAAGATAAAATAATATAAAAAAGTTAAATATCCGTTATTTGCGCTTGAAAATATTGCTAACTTGAAATATAATAGGGCATATGAGGCAATTACGGAACAAGCCCTAAAAACAAGGGAAAACATTTGCTTATAAGCATTTAATATTAAAGGAGGACGTTATAAAATGGCAAAAGCTAAGTTTGAAAGAAACAAACCACATTGTAATATTGGAACCATCGGTCATGTTGATCATGGTAAAACTACGCTTACAGCGGCAATCACAAAGACCCTTCATGAAAGACTTGGAACTGGTCAATTCGTTGCTTTCGATCAGATTGATAAGGCTCCAGAAGAAAAGGCAAGAGGAATCACAATATCCACAGCTCATATTGAGTATGAATCAAAGTTGAGACATTATGCTCACGTTGACTGCCCAGGACATGCTGATTACGTTAAGAACATGATTACCGGTGCTGCTCAAATGGATGGTGCTATTCTCGTTGTAGCTGCTACAGATGGTGTTATGGCTCAGACAAAAGAACATATCTTACTTGCTCGTCAGGTAGGTGTTCCTTATGTAGTAGTATTCATGAACAAGTGTGATGCTGTTGATGATGAAGAACTTCTTGAATTAGTAGATATGGAAATTAGAGATTTATTAAATTCATATGAATTCCCTGGCGATGACACCCCTATCATTCAAGGATCTGCTCTTAAGGCTCTTGAAGATTCAACAGGTGTATGGGGAGATAAGATTATGGAATTAATGGATGCTGTTGATAGTTGGATTCCTGATCCTCAGAGAGCAACTGACAAGCCTTTCTTAATGCCTATCGAAGATGTATTCTCCATCACAGGACGTGGTACTGTTGCTACCGGCCGTGTTGAGCGTGGTATTCTTAAAGTATCCGAGGATGTTGAAATCGTTGGTATTAAAGAAGAATCTCGTAAAGTTGTTGTAACGGGTATTGAAATGTTCAGAAAGCTTCTTGATGAAGCTCGTGCTGGTGATAATATTGGTGCTCTTTTACGTGGTGTTCAAAGAACTGAAATCGAAAGAGGCCAGGTTCTTTGCAAACCAGGTTCAATCAAATGCCATAAGAAATTTACAGCTCAAGTTTACGTTTTAACAAAAGAAGAAGGCGGACGTCATACACCTTTCTTCAATAACTACAGACCTCAATTTTATTTTAGAACAACTGACGTAACCGGTGTATGTAATCTTCCTGAAGGCACAGAAATGTGTATGCCTGGAGACCACATTGAGATGTCAATTGAATTAATTCATCCAATCGCTATGGAACAAGGTTTAGGCTTCGCTATCCGTGAGGGTGGCAGAACAGTTGGTTCAGGTAAGGTTGCTACAATTATTCAATAATTTATAGCATGAAAGGCACTTATAATAACGATATTTGAATTACCTAGGTAAACTTAAGTTATGTGCCAATAATGACTTTTATAATTAAGCAAGGCCCCCTCTTCAAACAGAGGGGGCCTTATTAACGATTTTAATACAGATAAGAAAGTTTATAGTAGTTCCGTTTATTATCAATTGAATGGCTTATTTATTCGTGATAAGTAATTTTACTTACCAATTTACCTTTATGTGCCGATATCTATTTTAGTAATACTAGGATCGTTTCGGAACTATTTGAATTCCAGTTATATTTTATTATGCGATAAATCAAAGGGAAGTTTAATTTGATAATAAACAATTGCGATAAACCGGATCAATATACCACCGGAGATTATCATATTAGGTTGATATAAAACGATAGGATTGATGTTTCCAATCGAGGTCAGGCTATATTGCCAAAAAAATATTAACAGAAGTGTAAAGAAAAATAAAATCGAGTTAGACATGTAACTAACCCTGGTATAACTATACTTTCTTTTTAAGGAACTTAAAACAAAGGGGGTATCTTTTGCTATATATTTAAAAAAACTGTTATCAAACCTTGCACTATAATCTCTAAAAGCAAAAGACAGAATAGGGGGCAGAATCAGAAACAACAAAAGGATATAAATCGGCGATGCAGCATATCCGTAGTAACCAACAAAGAAGGAAGAAATGGCAAGACAGATAATGATAAAAAATTTACTGATTAATACAGCTCTGTAGTTTGAAATAATCCTGATTTCTTTTCTCATAACAGTGGCTCTATCCGATTGGTTCATAGGTATCCTCCTAGCAGTCCTCTACTATTGAAAGGAACCGCCTATCGATTTTATTATAGTACAAAATATCATAATTCTCAAGATAGTAACCCTCAATAATGAGAAGAAGTTAGGTGGGTTTAATTTATTCCTAAAAAATTTGGCGATAATTAAAAGTTTTTAAAATATACTTTGAAAATTACGGAAAAAACGTTTATAATATAATAGTGTATGTTTAAGTTCCCGAGGATTGGAAAAAAATATAAATAGTTTTATAATAAAGTTTATTCGCTCACATTAAAAATAAAGAGACTTATCTGTACAGAAGTACAGAAAGGAAAGGAGATACAGTATGTTGGGCAGCGATATCGGAATTGATTTAGGAACTGCAAGCGTGTTGGTCTATATAAAAGGAAAGGGAGTTGTCTTAAAGGAACCATCGGTAGTGGCCTTTGATAGAGATTCCAATAAGATAAAAGCAATTGGTGAGGAAGCAAGATTAATGTTAGGTAGAACTCCTGGTAATATTATAGCTGTTCGTCCACTAAGGCAGGGTGTTATTTCTGATTATACGGTTACTGAAAAAATGCTAAAATATTTTATTCAGAAAGCGGTCGGAAAACAAAGATTCAGAAAGCCAAGAATTAGTGTGTGTGTGCCCAGCGGTGTTACAGAAGTTGAAAAAAAGGCAGTAGAAGATGCTACCTATGCAGCCGGAGCAAGAGAAGTTGCTATTATTGAGGAGCCGATTGCAGCAGCAATTGGAGCTGGAATTGATATTTCCAGGCCGTGTGGCAATATGATTGTAGACATCGGTGGTGGTACCACGGATATTGCAGTTATTTCTTTGGGTGGTACAGTTGTAAGTACTTCAGTGAAAATAGCTGGAGATGATTTTGATGATGCCATCGTTAGATATATGAGAAAGAAGCACAATCTTCTGATTGGTGAAAGAACAGCGGAAGATATTAAGATAAAAATCGGATCTGCATATAGAAGACCCGAATCCGTTTCAATGGAAGTAAGAGGACGAAATCTGGTAACAGGACTTCCTAAGACAATAGTAGTTACTTCTGAGGAAACTGAAGAAGCATTAAAAGAGACCACTTCACAAATCGTGGAAGCGGTGCATAGTGTTTTAGAGAAGACTCCGCCTGAACTCGCAGCAGATATTGCCGATAGAGGAATTGTTTTAACCGGAGGGGGATGTCTGCTCTATGGTTTGGAAGAGTTGATTGAAGAGAAAACAGGAATCACTACTATGACTGCAGAGGATCCTATGACAGCAGTAGCAATAGGAACGGGCAAATTTGTTGAATTTTTAGCCGGTAAAAGAGATTAATTCACTGTCAAATGATAAAATACTCATTTTATGCTATGTATAAAAGGAGCTTAAGAAAAGAGGTAGATTGCATGGTAAGAGGATTATTTACAGCTTACACCGGAATGGCAAATGAACAAAAACGGTTGGATATTGTCGCTAATAATCTTGCAAATTCAGCTACCATTGGTTACAAAGAAGAGAATGTAACAAATCAGTCCTTTGATAAGGTACTAACCATCAAAATCAAAGACGAATCCGAAGCTTATAATGACAGACCTATTGGTAATATGAGTTTAGGAGTTAAGCTGGGTGAAGTATATACTAGTTATGGACAAGGCTCCTTAAGGCAAAACGCTAATACCTATAGCATGGCTTTGGAGGGGAAGGGTTTCTTTACCGTTTCGGTAGCGGACAAGGCAGGAAATTTAAATACTAGGTATACACGGAATGGTTCTTTTACAATGACAAAAGATGGTCTTATCGTCGACGGAGATGGAAATCACTTACTGGGTGAAAGTGGTGAAATCCAAATTCCGAGTGATGCCGTGGAGGTTGTTATTGATGAGGGTGGAGCCGTATATGCAGATGGTACCTATATTGATACTCTGTTAATTACTGATTTTGAAAATTATGACTTTCTTACCAAATCCGGAGATACAATGTATCAGACTGTGGACGGTGCTACTGAGATTGAGGCTGAGGCTTTGGTAAGACAAGGATTTACGGAACAGTCTAATGTAAACGTAGTATCCGAAATGGTAGAAATGATTACCATAACAAGAGCTTATGAAGCAAATCAAAAGGTTTTGCAATCGGTAGACAAGACATTGGATCTTGCAGTAAATTCAGTTGGTAAAGTATAAACGAATCAGTAATTCTAACAGGAGTAAACTTAGTCTGGTACTGAATAGGAGGTAACACATATGATGAGATCCTTATGGACGGCAGCGTCCGGAATGACGTCGCAACAAGTCAACGTAGATACCATTTCAAATAACCTGGCAAACATCAATACTACCGGTTATAAAAAAGAAAGTGCAGAATTTAAGTCATTATTATATCAAACAATTCAACACCAATCTTATGATAACAATGGAGATCTTAAACCATCTGGAATTCAAGTTGGGTTAGGGGTAAGAAATTCAGCTATCACATCACAATATACCCAAGGAATACTACAGGAGACCGGAAATGACTACGACCTTGCAATAGACGGAAAAGGATTTTTCGCGGTTCAAACGCAAGAGGGTGGAATTGCCTATACAAGAAATGGATCCTTTGGGCTAGCAAACGGTGTGGGTGGAGTTACACTTGCAAACTCTGATGGTAATGCGGTTTTAGATACGACAGGGATGCCGATTGTAATAGATGATATATATAATGCTTCTGATATTACCATCAATGAGATGGGAGAGTTATGTTATCCGGATGCAGATAATATTGCAATGCCGATAGGAATTCAAATTGGTATTACGCAATTTAATAATCCCGGCGGATTACAGAAAATGTCAGGTAGTCTCTTAAAACAAACCGAAGCCTCCGGTGCGGCCAGATTAGAATCTGAGGATATGGCATTACAAAAGAGCAAGCTCAAACAAGGTTATTTGGAAGGTTCTAATGTACAGGCGGTGGATGAAATAGTTAATTTAATTGTTGCGCAAAGAGCCTATGAGATGAATTCTAAGGTTATTACAGCAGCGGACGAAATGCTGCAGCAAGCCAATAATTTAAGATAAGGATGAGAGTCTCCTTATGAGGGCATACTCGGTAATATGGGAGTGTGCTTAATATGCGAGAGGTTCCTATGTGAAAGGAGAGAAACGATGAGTATTTCAATCGGTTCGGACTCATTATATTCAGCATCTGCAAACATGATAAGTGATAATACGAAGGCAGAAAGCTTGCAGGCAAAGATAAACAACAAAACCGCCACAGATGAAGAGACCATGGAGGTATGTAAAAACTTTGAAGCCTATATGCTAGAGCAGGTAATGAAAGAAATGCAAAAAACCATTCCAGATAGTGAAAAGAAAAATCCTTACCTGGAACAGTTTGGAGATATGCTTTACGAAGAATATGCCAAAAATGCAACCGAGAACCAGGGCGTCGGTATTGCGCAAATGCTTTATGAAGCCATGAAACGAAATGCGTAATAATTACATATACAAGATGAATTCATTAATAAAAAAAGAGGCCGATATATTGCCCTTAGAATGTCATTTCAAACTAAAATCCGGTTTCTTCGGGATTGGTGTTTTAAATGACATTTTGCTATATTTGGGTTGTTTGTAGAGAGAAACCAGGGGGGGTGAATTAGTGGCAGAAATGATTGGGGGGTATATCAACAGAATCGTATTCCGTAATGAAGAGAATGGATATACGGTACTTAGCATACAAGTTGAAGAAGTAGAGATTACTTGCGTCGGAAACTTTACATTTATCAGTGAGGGAGAATTTCTTCAAGCATCAGGCAGCTACTTAGAACACCCGGTATATGGAGAACAATTTCTGGTGGAAAGCTATGAGGTGAAGGAACCCGAGGATTTGCTTTCGATGGAACGATATTTAAGCTCCGGAGCAATCAAAGGAGTTGGTGCTGCACTCGCTGCTAGGATTGTAAAGAGATTTAAGGAAAATACCTTTCGTATCATTGAGGAAGCACCGGAACGGTTGTCTGAAGTAAAGGGCATTAGTGAACGTATTGCAAAGGAAATTTACTGCCAATTTGAAGAAAAAAGGGATATGCGAAGTGCTATGCTCTTTTTACAACAATATAATATTACAGGTAATCTGGCAGTAAAGATTTTTGGGCAGTACGGGCAAAGGATGTATGAGATTATAAAAGAAAATCCTTATCAACTTGCGGAGGATATTACAGGTGTCGGTTTTAAAACTGCAGATGAAATCGCTAAGCGCATCGGTATAGAAAGTGATTCGGATTACCGGATTAAAGCAGGGATCCTTTTTACCTTATTACAGGCTAGCAATGAAGGCCATGTTTATCTTCCAGAGCCGGAGCTACTTCAACGGGCCAATTCATTACTTATGGCAGAGTATAATGATATTAAAAGGCAGATTACTACCCTAAGTATAGAAAAGAAAATTATGATTAAGGAAACAGAGAAGGAAAGACATATTTACTCCTCACTTTTTTATTATATGGAGTTAAATGTAGCAAGAATGCTCTGTGATTTGAATATTCAATATGAACTACGTCAGGACTTTGTACGGAAACAAGTAGCAGTAATTGAGGAGCAGTTTCAGATTGAGCTTGAGGAGCAGCAGCGGATTGCGGTCACAGAGGCGGCTGGAAACGGTCTTTTAGTGATAACAGGTGGGCCCGGTACAGGTAAAACAACAACGATTAATGCAATCATTAAATATTTTGAATCAGAGGGTATGGATCTATTACTGGCGGCTCCGACAGGAAGAGCAGCAAAAAGGATGACTGAGACCACCGGATATGAAGCGAAAACTATACACAGGCTTTTAGAGCTATCTAAGTTTTCGGAGAATCATGAAAATAAATATTTGTTTGAACGAAACGAGAGCAATCCCTTGGAAACGGATGTACTAATTATTGACGAAATGTCAATGGTTGACATCAGTCTCATGCATGCACTATTAAAGGCGGTTACGGTAGGTACCAGACTGATATTAGTGGGTGATGTCAACCAATTACCAAGCGTAGGCCCTGGTAATGTATTAAAAGATATCATTGATTCCCACAACTTTAATGTAGTGAGATTGACTAAAATTTTCAGGCAAGCAGCGGGAAGCGATATTATTATTAATGCACATAAAATAAATGACGGAGAACGGATTAGCCTGGATAATGACAGCAAGGACTTTTTCTTCTTAAAACGGATGGCGTCAAATGTCATCACAGCTGTCATGATAAATCTAATTAAAAATAAACTGCCTAAGTATGTGAATGCAAAACCGTTTGATATTCAGGTCCTAACACCAATGCGTAAAGGAGAACTTGGCGTTGAAAGATTAAATCAGGTATTACAGCAGGCATTAAATCCACCTTCCACTGAAAAAAGGGAAAAAGAATATCACCAGACCATTTTTCGAGAAGGAGATAAGGTGATGCAGATTAAAAATAATTATCAGCTGACCTGGGAGATAAGAAGTATGTATGGAATTACGACTCAATCGGGTACCGGAGTATTCAATGGTGACGCCGGTGAAATTAAGGAGATTAACCTGTTTTCTGAACACCTGGTGGTTGAGTTTGATGACAACCGGCTTGTGGATTACAGCTTCAGCCAATTGGATGAGTTAGACTTGGCATATGCTGTAACTATTCATAAATCCCAAGGCAGTGAGTATCCGGCTGTCATATTACCGATCCTGGATGGTCCCAGACTATTGTTTAACCGAAATCTTTTATATACTGCGGTAACCAGAGCAAAAAAGTGTGTCACTATTGTCGGCAGTGATACAATGCTACAATTCATGATAGATAATAAGAGTGAACAGAGCCGCTATTCGGGGCTTTGTGAACGGATTAAGGAATTGAGAGGTTAGTGTGAATTATTGAAAAGCATAATTTACACATAGAAGTTTGTGCCTGCGAAATCCTCGGCACAAACTAAATCAAAGGGTAGGCATGTTAGGTTAGTGTGAATTATTGAAAAGCATAATTCACACATAGAAGTTTGTGCCTGCGAAATCCTCGGCACAAACTAAATCAAAGGGTAGGCATGTTAGGATAGTGGGCAAGGTTTGTTACGCAAATAAATAGTGCATTTATCTGGAAATTAGGTTATAATTATTCTAAATAGTTTAAAAGAAAATGAAATTAATTAATAATGGGAGGTGTTTACATTGTCAGATACATCCTTAGTGATTATGGCAGCAGGTATGGGCAGTAGATTTGGCGGTATAAAACAATTGGAGCCAGTAGGTCCAAGCGGAGAGATTATAATGGATTATTCCATTTATGATGCTTTAGAAGCAGGCTTTGATAAGGTGGTTTTTATTATTCGTAGGAATTTGGAAAAGGATTTTAGAGATGTAATCGGTGATCGTATCAATAAACTGGTTAATGTGGAATATGTTTTTCAGGAACTGGAGGAATTGCCGGAAGGTTATTTAAAACCTGAGGGAAGAACAAAACCATGGGGTACCGGGCAGGCAGTTTTATGTTGCAAAGAGGTTGTCAAGGGACCTTTCGCAGTGATTAATGCAGATGATTATTATGGTAAGGAAGCATTTAAAAAGATTTATCAATTTTTAAATAAAAAGGATTTATCACAAGATCAGTATTGCATGGCAGGTTTTATCTTGGGCAATACCTTAAGTGACAACGGATCGGTTACTCGCGGTGTTTGTAAGGTTAGCAACAGTGGAATATTGAAGGAAATTATGGAGACGTCAGGTATTGTAGCAGTGGGGAATAGTGCTGTTGCAGAAGTGGCAGGGGAGAATATCATAATCGATTTAAACAGTGTGGTATCAATGAATATGTGGGGCTTTAAGCCTTCACTTTTTAAGGCTTTGAAAAATGGGTTTATAAACTTTTTATCCAATCTTCAGGGAGATGAATTAAAAAAAGAATATCTGCTTCCGGATGCTGTCGGTGAATTAATTAAAAATGGTAATACAGAAGTTTTTGTTTTAGAAACATCTGACAAGTGGTTTGGCGTAACTTATAAAGAAGATAAAGAAGTAGTAGTAAAATCATTTCAAGATTTAATTGACCAGGGGGCTTACCCTACAAAGCTTTTTTCGTAAGGAAGAAGGAGACACTTTGTTGCAAATAATTCTTGATATGATATACCCGGTTAGGTGTCCTATATGTGATGAAATTGTAATCCCAAAAGGTGAAAGGATTTGCAGTCCATGTAAGGAAAAACTTCATTATATCAAAGAACCCCGTTGTAAAAAATGCAGTAAACCCATAGAACAGGAAGAAAAGGAATACTGCAGCGACTGTGAGCATAAAAATTTTCAATTTGTGAAGGGATTTTCTATATGGAGCTACGATTCGGCAATAAAGCACTCCATAGCAGAGTTTAAATATCACAATAAGAAAGAACATGCTAAGTTTTATACTCAAGAAATGGTCCGACACTATGGAGACATGATAGAGAAACTTTCGCCTGATGTGATTGTTCCAATTCCAATTCATCGGAGCAAATATCTGGAAAGAGGTTATAATCAAGCAGATATATTAGCTAGGGGCTTGGGAAAAGCGCTTAACCTTCCGGTACTGTCAGAGCTGTTAATTAGAAACAAAAAAACCTTGCCGCAGAAGCAATTAAGCGACAAGGAAAGACTACGTAATCTACAGGAAGCGTTTTGCTTTAATAAAAAAGTATCAGAAAATTTTCAAAAAGAAATAAAAAAGGTATTATTAGTCGATGATATTTTTACTACAGGCAGTACAATTGAAGCATGTACGATTTTATTAAAGACAAATGGGATTACGGATATCTACTTTATTTCTTTATGCATAGGAAAAGGTTTTTAGGAGGGAAAAGAGAATGGATGTTAAAAATTGTAAGGGCTGCGGAAAATTGTTTAATTTTATATCAGGACCACCATTATGCCCGTCTTGTGCTAAATTACTTGATACAAAGTTTGAGGCAGTTAAAGAATATGTCTATGATCATCCTCATGTAGGCATTCAAGAAGTTTCTGAGGAGTTGGAGGTTACTGTTTCTCAAATCAAGCAGTGGATCAGGGAAGAAAGGTTAGCCTTTGCAGAGGATTCTATGATTGGATTAGAATGCGAGGGCTGCGGAGCTACCATCAAAACAGGACGTTTTTGTAAATTATGTAAGGATAAACTTACAAGAGGTTTAAATGATATGTATCCTAAGGATATTCCGATACAAAGACAAAAGGATTCCCGAGAGAATCCTAAAATGCGCTTTTTAGATCAATAGACAGATAATAAATTAATATAATAAGTCTAGCCAGGTGCTATCATTTATGACGATTAATTCACGAGAAGTTAATTAGCTTTTAATTCACGTGTAGACTTTTTCAATTCCTCTTGACTTAACCGAATTCCATCATCGTTAATAGTGATAGCTCCTGCCTTGTATAATCTTCCAATGGCTCTTTTAAATGCATTTTTACTTATGTTTAATTCGGACTTAATAATCTCCGGATCTGTTTGGTCGTGATAGGGGAGAAATCCGTCTGCGGATTTGAGTTTGTCTATAATCATTGTAGTGTCCGAATCCATTTGAATATACGCTTTTTCCCTCAAACTTAAAGTCAATTTACCATCTTCACGAACATTGATAACCCTAGCATGGAGGGTATTACCAATAGTAACAGGCTTAAATAATTCGTTTTTGGGTATCATAGCTGAAAATTTATTATCAACGGCAACAAAGACACCAAAGTTTTCTATAATTTCATATACGATACCATTTACCATATCATCCTTCTTGTAAGGTGAATCGGTGGAGAGCAAATCATAAACCTTCATCGTGGCACATAGGCGGCTACTTTTATCTACATAAAGAGTAATCAAGATATTGCTATCTTCTGTTACTTCTGCCGTTTGCTCCTTATAAGGAAGTAACAGATCCTTCATCAGCCCCCAATCCAAAAAGGCACCAATTGGATTAACTTCCTTTACTCTTAATATAGCAAGTTCTCCGATGGTGACAGGCACTTTTGCTGTAGTCGCTATTTCACGATCCTCTGAATCCTTATAAATAAAGACGTTCAACGTATCACCAATAACCGTCCCTTCTGGGACTTCTTTTATTGGGAGAAGTATTTTATGCTTATCATCTTTTCCTGATTCACTAAGATATAAACCGAAGTCAGTTTTCTTTGCTACCTCAAGTGTTTGGTATTTTCCTAATTCAATCATTGTTATATCCTTTCTTCCTTGTAACAAGGTAAATAATGAATTCGGCTTTGCCGATTTCATATACAATCCTTCTTGTTATTTTATATGGGCTGTTTCCCTTGCTGTATTATTTGAAATTCAATGATAGCGTATGGCAGGTTTTCTATACTAGAAAGAACAACAGTTAAATACTCATCATTAAGATTCACCATTGGGACAATAATATCACCTAATATAGCCTGCATCCTGTATTCAACACGCATCCCAGAAACAAATAAATTTTCTGGTAGAAATTCCTCGGCCATTTTAATGTATTGCCCATTATTTACGTGATTATACGAATCTATATTTGATTTAATTATTAAGAACGATGGGTATGTGACCAAATCCAAAGGAATTTCTATCTTACGATTTGCATAATCCATCGGATAGGGAGGCTCTGTTTCATAACCGGTATGATCTGGAATTCGGGCTGGGTGGCCGGTTTTTGTATCAATATAAACCCAGATAGAATTGGCTACCGACAAAACTTCTTCTTTTTCATTTTTCATAATAAAGTTACGGTAACCGTAAAAGCCTTTAAAATTATAAGGCCAGGTTCCTATTGTAATATAATCTCCCAGATGGGCGAAACGTCGAACATCAAGCTGCCAGCTGTTTAAAAGCCATACCCGGTTCTTCTCTTTTAAAGAGGATTGCTCAGGGACCATGTCATTTGATTGAAAGGTGCTGCAGTCCTGATAATAATTTATGATAGACGACGGATTAAGGGTTTTCCTTTGGTGATTCATTTCGCTGTAGCGAACTCTACTGTTAAACGTATACATGCTTGTCTTCAGGCCTTTCCTATAGCAATACTGGACTTTTAATATCAACATATTATAACACCGATTACAATTTTTTTATAGTATTTTTTTATAGGGGTATTTAAATCAACATTATTATAAAATTTAGGTATTTAATTATGGCTTTATGATGTATTCTTAGTAATAAATGATATATTTAAAACACTAGTTTGACTTGACTATATTAATTTGTTATAATAAGCTTGTTCATGACAAGTGAGATTATCTTTGTTCGCGACGAATAGTTGCCACTTGCTTGTGTGGAAGGGAGGAATAAAAAGTTGGACTCGATAGAGTTTTATAATAAGAACGCAGCAGATTATTTTGATCAGACTGTGATCTTAGATATGCAGGAGAGCTTGGATAGATTCACAGAGCTGCTACCTGAGGGAGGCAGTATTCTAGACCTCGGTTGTGGGTCAGGCCGGGATAGTGCATATTTTATGTCCTGTGGATTTGATGTTACTGCTATGGATGCATCAGAAGAAATGTGCAGTCTAGCAAGCATACATATTGGACAGGATGTTTTACAAATGACCTTTGCAGAAATGGATTTTGACAAAGTCTTTGACGGCATTTGGGCATGTGCATCTTTGTTGCATGTTCCAAGCAATGAGATAGAAGAGATACTGTCAAAGGTTATAAAAAGCATGAAAAGAAACGGTATCCTGTTTATGTCATTTCGTTATGGCGAATTTGAAGGAGAACGGGATGGACGTTACTATACAGATTATCAGACAAGGACTCTGAAGGAACTTATAGCAAAATATGAGGAATTGGATTTGATTGAAATAAAAAAGAGCGAAGATGTTAGACCAAATAAAGTTAACTTATGGATCAACGCCTTAATACGAAAATCTGATGCTATTTAATTGATTTGAGTTAGTTGCTGATTCAGTATGTTACGAATAGGTTTGAATACTTGTAGTAGGCTCCGGTAAGACCAAAAAATATCAATTGATGATAAAAAACAAGATGAATTGGCGCGCCAATTCATCTTGTTATGTATATAATATTATAATTTGTAATCAAAATTTTGTCCTACATCAGGCTGTACAGATTGCTCCATCATTTTAATCATACCCTGCCCGGCCTTCCGGATAGTATCCAAATTCTTAGCGAGCACAGCAATGCCAATAGTTACATTATCAACCGGTTGGTTTGTTTGTACGGGTAATCCTACGATCGTCATAGGGCGCTCCTTCCTTCAAAGATACCGATGAATATTATCTTTAGAGTTTGTTATAATGTTACTGTTCACTAATTAAATTATATCACATAACAATAAGAAGTAAATAGATTTAATCAATTGCATTATGTAAATTTCATAAATATTTACATAAATTTTTTAAGGAGGTAAAAGGCATGCTTTACGACATAATCATTATTGGATCAGGCCCAGCTGGTTTGACGGCTGCAATCTATGCGAAGAGAGCAGAATTAAACTTTATTATAATAGAAAAGGCGGGTATGAGTGGGGGACAACTAGTAAGTACTACGGAAATTGATAATTACCCTGGTATGCCTGGAATCGGCGGGTTTGAACTCAGCATAAAACTCAGAGAGCACGCTGAAAAATTGGGTGCTATTTTTATTATGGGAGAGGTAATAGATACACAACTGGAGGGTGCAGAAAAGGTAATCACTCTAGATAACCATTCTGAGTACAAAGCAAAAACCGTGCTCATTGCTACGGGAGGTGTACCACGTCATTTAAACGTAGAAGGGGAAGAAAAGTTTACGGGTGTAGGTGTTTCTTATTGCGCTACCTGTGACGGAGCCTTCTTTAAGAATAAAGTGGTTGCAGTTGCCGGTGGTGGGGATGTTGCGGTAGAGGATGCAATCTTTCTCGCTAGAATATGTAAACAAGTATATGTCATTCATAGACGAGATGAGTTTAGAGCTGCTAAGTACCTCAGTAAAAGACTCCTTGCTTTGGAAAATGTAACTGTACTCTGGGATAGCGTTGTAGAAAAAATAAATGGAATAGAATCAGTAAATTCCATTGACATTAAAAATATAAAAACTCAGGCGAGCAAATCTTATGATATATCCGGCATTTTCATCGCAGTAGGTTATATGCCAAATTCTGAAGGGTATAATAAGGCAGTAGCAACAGATGACAGCGGTTATATTATTGCAGGAGAAAATTGTGAGACTAATGTGCTCGGTGTTTTTGCAGTGGGAGACGTCAGAACTAAGGTCTTAAGACAGATTATTACAGCAGAAGCAGATGGAGCAAATGCAATTACAGCAGTAGAAAAACATTTAAATAATCAATAGTAAGAATTATTTGCCATAAATACAGTAAAATGCATATTTAATTAACAAATAATGATAAAAACACTTGTTTTTTCGTTGACATAATGTGACTAATTTGCTATAATTACCTCACAAATGTAATAATTCTGTAACATTTAAGGTACAAACCTTAAGTGTAGCAAATGACAAAGTAGTCTAAAAGTAATAACGATTACTTTAGATACTTGGGAGGTAAGGTACATGAGAAAAATTAATGCGATTAAGGCAGTTATGTGTTTCGCTTCTGCTTCATTGTTTTTATCACTTTCTACAATAACCGTGCATGCAGAAGAGGTAATGCCTATTCGTCAAGGCGTCGCAGGCATCTCTTATACCTTAGAGAATTATGGAGAAAATGTTATAACAAGTAAATCAATAGAAGAAATTATTTCACCCCTAGCCGACGTGGGTGTTTCTATAACTGAAAGTTATGTAAATATAAGAAAAGAACCTAACACTGATAGCGAAGTCATGGGTAAATTATATCGGGGCAGTGCTGCCGATATCCTTGAACGATTGGAGGGTGACTGGGTTAAAATTAAATCAGGTGATGTTACGGGCTATATTGCAGCTAATTATCTTGCGATTGGCAAAGATGCCGAAACCATGATTGATGAATATGCAAAGAAATACATTTTTGTAACTGCGAAGACATTAAATGTTAGAAAAAGTCAAAGTGTTGAATCAAAATTATTAACTCAGATTCCAGAGGGAGAGACATATCCGGTTATTAAAGAATATGATGAATGGGCTGAGATTCTACTTGGTACTGATGGGAATACAGGCGATGACTTTACCGGTTTTGTTTCGAAAGAATTTGTAACCGTAACAGTTGACTTTAAATATGCAATTTCTATTGAAGAAGAGAATAGAATAAAGAAGGAAAAAGAGAAAGCCGAAAGAGAAGCGGAACAAGCTGAAATTGAACGTAGAGAAAAATTAGAGGAAGAAAAAGCAAGAAGAGCAGAAGAAAAAAGAAGAGCTGCGGAAGCAGAAAAAGCAAATGAGGAAGAGGAACAGGAACAGGATGACACATCCTATTCTGGCTCATCTGAGAATGCATCCGATATACAAAATGAAATTATTACATATGCCTTAAAATTTGTTGGTTATCCCTATGTTTGGGGAGGCAATAGCTTGACAGGAGGAGTGGACTGTTCGGGCTTTGTGAAAGAAATATATGAAGATTTTGGATATGATCTCCCTAGAAGGTCAAAAGATCAAGCAAAATATGCGGGAGTGGAAGTAAACGAAAGTAACCGCCAACCTGGTGATTTGATTTTCTATACCGACAGCAACGGCACGGTAAATCATGTGGCGATGTATATTGGAAACAATAGAGTTGTGGCAGCGGCAAGTAGAAGGGAAGGTATTAAGACTTCTCAATATAATTACAGGCAGGTATATAAAGTTAGAAGAATTATTCACTAAAAATATTGTTATAATAGTTAAGAAAAGATAGCTAGTCCTATTCATTTCTATGAACTAAATGGTACCTTTGGTACACTTATTTAATAGTATTAAAAATGCACTTCTTTGTGATTTATAGCTCAGAGAAGTGCTTTTTTGTATATTTTAGAATAGGAGTTGGAAAAAATTCGTAAGTATGCTAATATATAAAATATAGATTATACGTGTATTGAAACTTAAGTCAATCCTATTTAAAGGAGTGTATTTTATGACGGAGCAGGATAATAAAGACCGAAGAAGATATAAAAGACTTCCGATAGAGTTAAAACTAGAGGTAGATGAGGTTTTTAAGCAGGATCACATTGTGATTAAGAACCTTGGTGCATCGATAACTGTTTTTGATATATCCAAAAATGGAATAGGTTTTATTAGCGAAGCAAGTCTGCCAAACGGATATTACTTCCGCGGAAGAATTAACTTGGGTGATGACGATTTCTTTTACGTGGTGATTCAACTTGTACGGGCGTCCTTGATTGAAAACAATCAAATGAAATATGGTGCAGAGTTTGTAGGCCTTGCCCCATTCCTTGCCGATAAGGTGGACAAATATGAAAAAAAACTTAAAGACTCCGATTTAAGATAAAAAGGGTATACGATCAGTTAAAAGACTATTATTAACATATTATCATTTATAGATAATATAATAATGATAGTCTTTTTTTATAGCAATTGAATTGATTTGCCAATTAAAATTATTTGTTAAAGCATAAAAACCCTTATATGAAAACAATTTCCACTTTACAACTTGTAAATGAAGTTTTATAAAAAAATATTTTATATTTTATAATAGTTTGAAAATTGCTTTAAATTGATTTTTTATGTTAAAAATTAAAATAATTTGAAAATATCATAAATACCTATTGACAAAGGGATGTATGTACAAAATGCACAAAGGAGCACTTGGAGATGGGAATATATGGGTGTTCCGATACTCTTTTATACATTTTATAAAAAAGTTATCCACATGCAAGAAACCATAAATCCAAACGAAATGAAGTTATACACGGCTTTATCCACATTATCCACAATTATAAACTACTCGTGTCGCATGAATAAATCAGTGTCAAGAACGAAAATGCGTTTTGTAAGTTATGATAAATCGACAAATATTACCAAAATCAGCACTTTTTTTACTTGACATTTAAATTGTCGTAAAATAAGTAAATAGAGATATAAATTGATAGAAATATCTCTTAAAATGGCGAAATAATTAAGTTTGTGTAAAAATTAGCGCAATAATATGATTATTTGTGGAGGCATGTAAGAATCAAATTTAATAGCTATTTCCATGCATCATTTAACAGCATCATTCAATAATCTTGAAAGTAGCTTGTCACATCTTTGAGCATATGATATAATGAAGATAGCACAGAAGAATTAGTGCTAACAGAAATTCAAAAAGGAGTTGAGCATTATGCGTTATATTATCAGCGGTAAGAATATTGATGTAACGGAGGGCTTAAAGACAGCGGTTTATGAGAAAATAGGAAAACTAGAGAGATATTTTACTCCTGATACTGAAATTCATGTTACTCTCAGTGTTGAAAAAGAAAGACAAAAAATTGAAGTTACCATTCCCGTAAAAGGAAATATTATTAGAGCAGAGCAAGTAAGCAATGACATGTACGTTTCTATTGACTTAGTAGAAGAAATCATTGAGCGTCAATTAAGAAAGTATAAGAATAAATTAATTGACCATAAGCAAGCATCCTCAAATTTTAATCAAGCTTTTATGGAGGATGATTATTATGAAGATGACACAATTCAAATTGTTAAAACAAAGAGGTTTGCAATAAAACCTATGGATGCTGAGGAAGCATGTGTTCAGATGGAATTATTAGGTCATAACTTTTATGTTTTCCGCAATGCACAAACAGATGAAGTGAATGTTGTTTATAAAAGAAAAGGTAATACCTACGGTCTCATTGAACCGGAATATTAAATGAAAGCGTTAACTAAATAGAGAAGGAGAGCCGCCCAGGTTAAGGGCGGCTTTTTTGTTAATGAGTTGGCTGCCATTGCAGACAATCTCATAGCCTCAAGGATAGGAGCAGTATAAGCAATACACAAGTTATGAAATCAGATAGAGCTAGCCGAATGATAATTATGGCAGGCAATAAAATTAAGTTGAATAGTAACAAGGTAAATGTTACAATATGATTTGATAGAATTTTTATTAGTATAGGAGTGAGCATAAAATGGGATTAATGGATAAGATATTTGGTACTCATAGCGAGAGAGAAGTTAAGCGGCTGTTACCAATCGTTGACGCAATAGAGGCACTAGAACCTGAATATGAAAAATTTTCAGACGAAGAATTAAGAGCGAAAACCGGAGAATTTAAAAACAGGTTAAAAAATGGGGAAACTCTAGATGATATATTGGTAGAAGCATATGCAGTAGTTAGAGAAGGCGCAAAGAGAGCAATTGGACAGAGACATTTCAAGGTTCAGTTAATGGGTGGAGTCATTCTGCATCAAGGGCGAATCACAGAGATGCGTACCGGTGAAGGTAAGACCCTAACATCTACTTTACCCGCTTATTTAAATTCTTTAGAGGGTAAGGGCGTTCATATTGTTACTGTCAATGATTATTTGGCAAAACGTGATTCTGAGTGGATGGGACAAATCCATGAATTTTTAGGCTTGAAGGTTGGCGTTATCTTAAACAGTATGGAAAAAGAGGAACGAAGAGCTGCCTATAACTGTGATATTACTTATGCTACTAATAACGAACTGGGATTTGATTATCTGAGAGATAATATGGTTATATACAAGGAACAATTAGTACAGCGTGAATTATATTATGCTATTATCGATGAGGTCGACTCCGTTTTAATTGATGAAGCAAGAACTCCCTTAATTATTTCTGGACAGAGCGGTAAATCAACAGAATTATATCGCGTGTGCGACATTCTTGCCAGACAATTAGTCAAGGGTAAAGAAAGTGCCGAACTTACAAAAATGGCCGCTCTTATGAAGGAAGAGATTGAAGAGGAAGGCGATTTTGTTGTTAATGAGAAAGAAAAGAATGTTCACTTGACTGCGGAAGGTGTTAGAAAAGTAGAAAAATTCTTTAGCATCGAGAATTTGGCTGATCCAGGGAACTTAGAAATACAGCACAATATTATTTTGGCTTTGAGAGCGCATAATTTGATGTTTCGTGATAAGGATTATGTAGTTAAGGATAATGATGTACTAATCGTGGACGAGTTTACCGGACGTATCATGCCGGGCAGACGATACAGCGATGGTCTGCATCAGGCAATTGAAGCGAAGGAAAACGTTAAGGTTAAGAGAGAAAGTAAAACACTTGCAACAATTACATTTCAAAACTTTTTTAACAAGTATAAGAAAAAAAGTGGTATGACCGGTACTGCCTTAACTGAAGAGCAGGAATTCAGGGAAATATACGGAATGGATGTTATTGAAGTCCCTACTAATGTACCAGTAGCACGTATGGATCATCAGGATGCAGTATATAAAACAAAAAACGAAAAATTAAGTGCAATTATACAGGAAACAATAGAATCTCATAAAAAGGGACAGCCTGTTTTGGTTGGTACTATTACAATTGAGTCTTCCGAAGAAATCAGTAACATACTTAAAAAACATAATATACCTCACAAGGTATTGAATGCGAAATTTCATGAGCTAGAGGCAGAAATTGTTGCAGATGCAGGTCAGTTTAGTTCCGTTACAATTGCTACCAATATGGCTGGACGTGGTACGGATATCAAACTTGGGCAAGGTGTTGTTGAAGTAGGTGGTTTAAAAATTATCGGAACAGAACGTCATGAAGCAAGACGTATCGATAACCAGTTGCGAGGACGTGCCGGAAGACAGGGAGATCCAGGTGAATCCCGTTTTTTCATCTCCTTGGAAGATGATGTAATGCGGTTATTCGGATCTGAGCGTTTAATGGGAATATTTAATTCGCTGGGTATGCCGGATGGAGAGCAGATTGAACATAAGATGCTTACCAATGCCATTGAAAAAGCTCAGAAGAAGATTGAAAGCAATAACTATGGTATTAGAAAAAATCTATTGGAATATGACCAAGTAAATAATGAGCAAAGAGAGATTATTTATACCGAAAGAAGAAGAGTGCTTGACGGTGAAAGTATGAGGGACACTATTTACCGTATGATTACGGATACGGTAGAGGGAAGTGTAAATGTCTGTATTAGCGATGACCAACTTCCGGAGGAGTGGGATCTTGTAGAGTTAAATAATCTTATATTGCCTATTATTCCATTGCCGAGAATTGAATTAACGCAGGAGCAGACAAAACGCTTAAAGAAAGATGATCTGATGCAACAATTAAAAGAGGACGCTGTAAAGCTTTATGAAGCAAAGGAAGCTGAGTTCCCTGAGATTGAGCATATCAGAGAATTAGAACGTGTTATTCTATTAAAGGTAATTGACCGTAAGTGGATGGACCATATTGATGATATGGATCAGCTCCGCCAAGGAATTGGTCTACAGGCATATGGACAACGTCAACCTATAGTTGAATATAAATTCCAGGGCTTTGAAATGTTCGATGAATTAACAAACGCAATTCGTGAGGATACTATAAAAGCATTGATGCACGTTCGAATTGAACAGAAGGTTGAAAGAGAACAGGTTGCCAAGGTTACCGGAACGAACAGGGATGAAAGTGTCGCGAATGCTCCGGTGAAAAGAACTAGTAAGAAAATTCAACCGAATGATCCTTGTCCTTGTGGTAGTGGCAGAAAATATAAACAATGCTGTGGAAGAAATGCATAGGAACCTTAATACCTATTGTATTTTTATACATTACAGTTGCAATTTTATTGTTCTTATTATATAATAATTATGAAAGAGGTGGTATCGTGGTAGAATTAGATCAGTATAAATATACACTGGGCACATATGAGAAACCACTACTTGAAGTGGGGGATTCACTTTGACCTCGCTAATAAAAGTACGCGAGTAAAAGAAATAGAACAAACCATGGAAGAATCTGGTTTTTGGGATAATACTGAAAATGCGCAAGGCTTAATGAAAGAGTTGAAAAATCTGAAGGATACAATAGAAGAATTTGGGCTTCTTAAGGGAAAATTCGAAGATGTTCAGACTCTAATTCAGATGGGTTACGAAGAAAATGACGAGACACTGATTCCAGAGATAAAAGAGGCATTAGATCTGTTTGTCCAGGAGCTTGAGAGCTTAAAATTGGAAACACTTTTATCCGGAGACTACGACAAATATAGTGCCATTCTTACCCTGCATGCAGGTGCAGGTGGAACAGAGAGCTGCGATTGGGCAAGTATGCTTTGCCGAATGTACCAGAGATGGGCGGATAAAAAGGGTTATACTTCGGAAATTCTGGATTTTTTGGATGGAGAAGAAGCAGGATTAAAATCTGTTACCCTGCAAATAAACGGTATCAATGCTTACGGTTATCTCAAATCAGAACGAGGAGTGCACCGATTAGTTCGCATTTCACCGTTCAACGCTGCAGGTAAAAGACAGACCTCCTTTGCTTCCTGTGATGTTATGCCTGATATAGAAGAAGACACCGGAATTGAGATTGATGATAAGGAACTAAGGATTGATACTTACCATTCTAGCGGGGCTGGTGGTCAAAATGTTAATAAAACCTCGTCAGCAGTCCGAATTACGCATATACCTACAAACATTGTAGTACAGTGCCAAAATGAACGTTCTCAACTTCAGAATAAGGCAAAAGCGATGATGATGTTAAAAGCAAAGCTTTTCCTATTAAAGCAACAAGAAAATCAGGATAAAATCTCGGGTATTCGTGGAGAGGTTAAGGAAATTGGCTGGGGCAATCAAATTAGGTCCTATGTCATGCAACCGTATACCTTGGTAAAGGATCACAGAACGAATGAAGAAGTTGGAAATGCTGCAAGCGTTTTGGAAGGTAATTTAGATCCATTTATTAATGCATATCTGAAATGGAATGCGCAAAACAATTAAAAGCTTACAAAAGATTTAGGAGGAGGGGTAAGTATGCAAAGCACAAAGCAAACTATTTTTAGTCTCGGAGAGGCAGAATATGGGTTCGATATTATGGATGTAAATGTGATTGAGAAATCCACCACCATTGAACCGGTAGCAAATTCTCCGAAGAATATTAAAGGGATGATGTGTTTAAGAGGAGATACGATACCGGTATATAGTCTGCGTAGAAAATTTGGGTTAGAAGACCTAGAACCTAATGATGAAACAAGGTGGATTATAATAACCTCAAATGGAATTTTAATTGCGTATGAGGTTGATAAAATGCAGGAAATTGTATCGTTATTACCCGAGCAAATAAACGAAATTCCCTCTATTGTTAAGTGCAAAGACACTTCTTATGTGAAATCTGTAACGAATATTAACGGCCGATTGATAATTCTAATAAATCATAATGGAATTCTTTCGGAAGAAGAACAAAATAATATTAAGCAATTCTTATCAAAAAATAAATCAAGTAAATAAAATATATTTAAAATATCAACAGAGGAACTCCAATAGTAGGAGGGAAAATCTCGAAAAGCATGGGAGGTAAAACCTCCAAAAAGATGGGAGGTAAAACCTCCAAAAAGATGGGAGGTAAAACCTCCAAAAAGATGGGAGGTAAAACCTCCAAAAAGATGGAGGTTGTGGAAAAAGATGAAAAAGAAATTATTAGGTTTATTGATTTTTTTAGTAATTATGGCAAGTGTACTTGCTGGGTGTGGTACGAAAGATGATACTGATGCGGAAGAAAATAAAGATACCACAGAAAATACAGCTGCCACAGAGAGCAAGCTTATTGTCGGTACGGAAGCAGGTTTTGCTCCTTATGAGTACATGAAAGGCAATGATGTAGTAGGTATTGATATGGACATTGCTAAGGCTATTGCAGACAGCATGGGAAAAGAACTTGAAATTAAGAACATGGAATTTGATGGTGCATTACTGGCTGTACAAAACGGAACAATTGATTTCGTGGCAGCAGGTGTATCCGTAGATGAGAAACGTCAGAAAGTAATGGATTTCTCTATCGATTATGTAAATTCCACAGAGGTAGTTGTTGTAAACAAGGAAAATCCTATGGTTGCCAGCGTGGAGGATTTAGCTGGAAAGATTGTCGGCGTTCAACAGGGAAATATCGCTGATTTCTATGTAGAAGAGAATATCGAAACAAAGGAAATTAAGCGTTACACTAAATTTGCTCAAGCAGCAGAGGACTTAAAGAATGGTAAGATTGACTGTATCGTAATGGATCAGTTTCCTGCTGAAGATATGGTGGCTGCAAATCCTGAGCTTATTATCCTTGATAGTACATTATTTGAAGATAAATATGCGATTGCAGTTAAAAAAGGGAATACTGAATTGTTAGATCAAATTAATACAGTCATCCAGCAGTTAAAAGATGATGGCAAAATTGAGGAATTTACTACAAACCACACAAAGAAGTAATATGTGGGAAGGATATATCCTAGTGATATTTATGGTAGGGGCTGCTTTCTTCTTTTGAAACAGCCTCTATCTTTATACCTTTACTTAGAAATTATTCAGCCAAATTTGGCTATAATACAATGATTGAAGGAAACAATAAAATATTTGTTAATAATATGGAGGGAATAAATTGGAGCAATTTCGCTTATGGGGTTGGAAGCTTTATCAATCCTTTTATGATGCCTTAATACCGGATAAACGGTACCTGGCATATCTTGAGGGGTTAAAGGTTACCTTTCTAATCTCGCTGATGGCAATTATACTTGGTATTGCAATCGGCGTAATTGTAGCTGTGGTTAAGGTTTCGGCAACCAATTATAAGATGAGATGGTTAGGGGCTATCTGCAATGTGTACATTAATATTATCCGTGGAACTCCCCTGATGGTACAGCTTTTGATCATTTATAATCTGGTTTTTACATCCAGGAATACGAATGAAATTATTGTCGGTGCTGTATGCTTCGGAATTAATTCTGGTGCTTATGTAGCAGAAATTATAAGGGCCGGAATTGAATCAATTGACAGAGGGCAGATGGAAGCAGGACGGACACTTGGACTTAACTATATGCAGACAATGAGATTGATTGTAGTACCTCAGGCTATTAAAAACATTCTACCCGCTCTTGGAAACGAATTTATTACATTAATCAAGGAAACCTCCGTTGCCGGTATAATAGCTGTGACGGATTTACTAAAAGCCGCCCAATATGTAGGATCTCGCACGTGGGTCATTCTTCCGCCGCTCATTATTGCAGCAGGGTGCTATTTAGTCATAGTCATGGGGCTATCCAGGCTTTTGACTCTATTTGAAAGGAGGTTGGCAAGAGGTGATCATCACTAAAAATTTAAAAAAAGCTTTCGGAGATCATATGGTACTAAACGGTATAGATGAAACGATTGAAAAAGGGGAAAAAGTGGTTGTAATAGGTCCCTCTGGTTCCGGAAAATCAACCTTCCTAAGGTGCCTTAATTTGCTTGAAATGCCTACGGAGGGTGAAATTTGGTTTGAAGGCAATAATTTAACGGACAAAAAAAATAATATTAACCTAATCCGTCGTAAAATGGGAATGGTATTTCAACAGTTTAACCTCTTTCCTCATTTAACGGTGAAAGAAAATATTACCTTATCACCGATCACATTAGGATTAATGACAAAAGAAGAAGCAGATCAAAGAGCAATGGAATTATTAAAAAGGATAGGATTAACCGAAAAGGCACAGGCCTATCCTAATCAGCTATCCGGTGGACAAAAGCAACGAATCGCTATTATCCGTGCACTTGCAATGAATCCTGATGTTATGCTATTTGATGAACCAACCTCTGCACTCGACCCGGAAATGGTAGGGGAAGTTCTTGATCTTATGGCGCAGTTGGCCGATGAGGGAATGACGATGGTCGTAGTTACCCATGAGATGAGGTTTGCAAAAAAGGTTGCTACTCGTATCCTATTTATGGATGAAGGTAAAATCGTGGAGCAAAACTCTCCTGATAAATTTTTTGAACATCCCAAGCATCCTAGACTACAAGAATTCTTATCAAAAATATTATAAAAAGATTTCAATACACAACTTATTATTTATGTTATGGCTACTGCTGGGTTAACCTGAAGTAGCCATTTTTATTTTTTAAGCTAATTTAGTGAAATTAGTAGTTGCATTATGAATAAATATGTGGTAATATATCTTTCTTAGAAAGACAGTTGTATCTGCAATACACACACGGCTTTCGCAGTGAAAGCAATATGCTATGAATGATGGGACATAAATAAATCGGGTACTATAAACTTATTCGATATTATCTGCAGGGGGTACTTAAGTATGAATGGAGATCAATATTTTATAGTAAAAAAGAAAGCAGTACCTGAGGTTCTGCTAAAGGTCGTAGAAGCCAAGAGACTTCTGGATTCTGAACGTGTCATGACCGTACAGGAAGCAACGGATGCAGTGGAAATCAGTAGGAGTTCATTTTATAAATATCGTGATGATATTTTCCCTTTTTATGAGAATACAAGAGGAAAGACAATTACTGTTATGCTTCAGATGGATGATAAACCGGGACTGCTATCTAAGGTCTTAAACCAAGTGGCAAAAAGCGAAGCGAATATTCTTACTATTCATCAGAGTATTCCGGTGAATGGAATTGCGCTACTAACAATAAGCATAGAAATCTTGCCGCAAACTGATAGCACGTCAGCACTAATCGAGGGAATAGAAGCTCTGGATGGAGTCCATTATGTTAAGATAGTATCCAGAGAATGATAGATCTTTAATAGTAACATACAATAAGCGATGGTATAAGTATGGATGAAGTAGCAACGAATGGAGGAGCAGCGATGATAAATATAGCGATTTTTGGGTATGGCACGATTGGTTCTGGTGTGGTAGAGGTATTAGGAACCAATGGCGAGAGCATAAAAAAGAGAGCCGGAGATAGAATTAACATTAAATACATTTTGGATCTGAGAGAATTTCCGGGAGATCCGATTATGGAAAAGCTGGTCCACGATGTTAATATCATATTAGAGGATCCTGAAATTAAAATTGTAGTTGAAGTCATGGGTGGCGTAGAGCCTGCTTATACCTTTGTCAAAAAGGCTCTTTTAAAAGGAAAAAGTGTTGTTACTTCGAATAAAGAATTAGTAGCAAAGCATGGAGCGGAGCTTCTAGATCTAGCGAAGGAAAGAAATTTAAATTTTCTATTTGAAGCAAGTGTCGGCGGTGGTATTCCAATTATCCGTCCACTCAATCAATCCCTGACAGCTGATGAAATTGTTGAAATAACCGGTATCTTAAATGGTACTACGAATTATATTCTATCAAAAATGAGTGAGGAAGGCTTGGATTTTGATACAGCATTAAAGGATGCTCAAAATATGGGCTATGCAGAACGCAATCCCGCTGCTGATATAGAGGGCCATGATTCCTGCAGGAAAATAGCGATTCTTTCATCTCTTGCCTTTGGCATGCAGGTGGATTTTGAAGATATTTACACGGAGGGAATTACACACATTACAGCTACTGATATCAAATATGCAAAGGCAATCGGAGCAAGAATTAAATTATTTGCTTCGAGTATTAGGGAAAACGACGAAAAAGTTTATGCCATGGTTGCCCCCGTGATGATTAAGGCAAATCATCCTTTATATAGCGTCAATGATGTGTTTAACGGTATCTTTGTCAGAGGCAATGTAATAGGTGATGTAATGTTTTACGGAAGCGGCGCAGGTAAACTACCTACAGCAAGTGCCGTGGTTGCTGATATTGTGGATGCTGCTAAGCATTTGGGTAAAAATATTTGGACAATCTGGAGCAGTAAAAAACTAGAGTTAACGGATATCAACCAGGTCGAGCATAAATTTTTTATCCGTATCGCGGGTAACGTAAATGATCAAAAGGAAGCAATCAAAGATTTATTTGGTGAGGTTGAGGTGGTTACAGTAGAAGATATTAATTCTGAAGAATATGCTTTTATTACACCATTGATGACGGAGCAGGAATTAAAAGAAAAAAGAGAGATTGTGCCGGGTGTGATAAACGTTATTAGGGTAAGATTTTAATTATTTGGTTTCAAGTTGTTATATTTATAAATAACTATTACGATTGAATCTGTAATATAAGCAAAATTTTAACCTTATATAAATCAATAAGTTTTTTATTTATATTATTAATGCATGAAAGAAGATAAGTTTGAATAGGGGCACGTATTTAGAGAGGAAAGGATTTGAGTATATGAAATACATTGTAGTTTTGGGGGACGGTATGGCTGATGAGCCTTTGGCCCAGTTGAATAACAAGACGCCTTTGATGGCTGCAAAAACTCCACAGTTAGACCTTCTAGCTACAAAATCAGAACTGGGACTTGCACATACCATACCAAAAGGTATGAAACCAGGTAGCGATACCGCTAATCTAGCAGTGCTGGGATATAACCCCAAGGTATATTATTCCGGGCGTTCTCCTCTTGAAGCATTAAGCATTGGAGTTGACATGAAGGCAACAGATATCGCAATACGTTGCAATGTGGTTACCTTGTCGGAGGATGACAAACCTTATGAGGAAAAGACGATTCTTGACCACAGCTCCGGTGAAATATCGACGGAAGATGCAGCAGTGTTAATAGATGCCATAAGATGCGAAATGGAAAATGACAGCTATAAGTTTTATGTCGGAACAAGCTACCGTCATCTTACTATTTGGGATAAGGGAAATATAGTTGATTTAGTTCAGCCCCATGATATTTTAGGAAGAGTAATCGGTGAAAATTTACCTCAGCAGGCTGATCTACGAGAAATGATGAGAAAGAGCTATGATATATTAAATAATCACCCAATTAACGTAGAACGAAAAGCGAAAGGACTTAATAAAGCAAATTCTTTATGGTTTTGGGGAGCGGGCACAAGACCTAAACTCACCTCCTTTGAGGAAAAAAATCATAAGAAGGGTGCAATGATTTCTGCAGTTGACCTATTAAAGGGGATCGCAATAGGAGCAGGAATGAAGGTAATCGAGGTACCTGGAGCGAATGGAACACTTCATACCAATTATGAAGGAAAAGCGATGGCAGCAGTAAAAGTACTTCTAGAAGATGATTATGATTTTGTATATATTCATATAGAAGCACCGGATGAGATGGGTCATCAGGGTAATATTCCAAATAAAATTCAATCAATTGAATTCTTGGATCAAAGAGTAATTAAGGTTGTCATGGAGGAGATGAAAAAAGCAGGGGTAGATTATCGAATGCTTGTCATGCCGGATCATCCGACGCCAATAAGATGTAGAACCCATACCAGTGATCCTGTTCCTTATCTTCTTTATGATAGTACCGCAGAGCAAAATAATGGGTGGCATTATAATGAAGCAGAAGCAAAATTGAGTGGCAATGTGGTAGAAGAAGGATATACTGTAATTAATAAATTATTTATCACAAACCAGATGGATGAGTAGAACATCGTAGTCAATATTATCATTGATAAACTGCTTAACATTAAATATGATGTTAAGTTGATATATATTCACAGAGATTGAAGCTGTGAGCAATAAACTGAATAAGTGGGAGGCAGCTATGTTAATAGTAAAGAAATTCGGTGGCACGTCCGTTGCCGACAAAGAAAGAATTTTTAATGTTGCCAAAAGGTGTATCGAGGATTATAAGAATGGCAACAAAATAGTTGTAGTATTATCAGCTATGGGAAAACAGACTGACGTATTGCTGACACAAGCGAGGGAAATTAATCCCAATGCATCCAAAAGAGAACTTGACATGCTACTTACAACGGGGGAGCAGATATCGGTTTCTCTCATGGCTATGGCATTGGACTTCTTGGGTGTCCCTGCAGTCTCCTTAAATGCATACCAAGTGGCAATGCATACAACCTCTGTCTATGGAAATGCGAGGCTAAAAAGAATTGACACAGAAAGAATTCATAACGAATTGCAGAACAAACGAATTGTAATAGTCACTGGTTTTCAAGGAGTTAACAAGTTTGACGACTATACAACACTTGGGCGGGGCGGCTCCGATACAACAGCAGTGGCATTAGCTTCCGCACTTCATGCGGATGCCTGTGAAATCTATACGGATGTTGATGGTGTATTTACAGCCGATCCTCGTATTGTAAAGACTGCGAGAAAGCTTGATGAAATCACCTATGATGAGATGCTGGAGCTTGCATCCTTGGGGGCAGGTGTATTGCATAACCGTTCTGTAGAAATGGCCAAAAAATATGGTGTACAATTAGTTGTTCGTTCCAGTTTAAATAAAACAGAAGGTACCGTAGTTAAGGAGGAAATAAAAATGGAAAAAATGCTTGTAAGCGGTGTGGCATCTGATAAGAATACAGCCCGCATTGCAGTAATAGGATTAGAGGATCAGCCCGGAGTGGCTTTTAAATTATTCAATCATCTTGCTAAGCATGATGTAAATGTTGATATAATATTGCAGTCAGTTGGTAGAGATGGTACGAAGGACATTAGTTTTACTGTGAAGGAAGATGATTTGGACGAGGCAGTAGCTATTTTGGATAGACACCGTGAGGGTAGTTTGAAGTGCCAAAAGATCGATGTTGAGAGAGATGTTGCTAAGGTTTCAATCGTAGGGTCAGGGATGATGACAAACGCTGGGGTTGCAGCAAAAATGTTTGAAGCATTATATGATGTAGGAGTAAATATAAAGATGATTTCCACCTCTGAAATCAGGGTAACCGTCCTTATTGATGAGATTCATGTTGAAAAAGCAATGAACGCGGTTCATGAGAAGTTCTTATTATCCCAGGTGTAAAATTTGAATAACTCTAAACACAGATTGATTTCAGGCAATATATAATATTTTTGTATAAAATAAGCATAGAGAAAATTGCTTCGGTAATAGACTTTTATGCTTATTTTATTATTTTCTATAATAGATTTACATAAATGAATAAAAGATTTTATTGTTGACGGGTGGCATAGAAAATTGTATACTTGGCATGACCGGTACTACCAATAAAGATAGGAGGATGATTATATGCGCTTTATTGCAATTGGAGATAATTGCATAGATTACTATGTAAAAACTAAAAAGGGGTATGCAGGTGGGAATTCTGTGAATTTTGCTGTTTATATTAAACAATTAGGAGGAGAATCCGCTTATATTGGAGCAGTAGGTAATGACGATAATGGAAAGATATTAATCGATGCACTAAACAAAGAGCAGGTTGATATATCCCATCTACATGTACTAGAAGGGAAAACTGCTGTTACAGAGGTAGAAATAGTTGATAGTGATAGAAAACTATCTAATTTTAATAGCGGAGTAACAGAGAATTTTACTCTTACGAATCAGGATATTGAATATATAAAAAGTTATGATTATTTACATACAGCTGTATGGGGGAAAATGGAAGATTATTTGCGGAAGCTTAAAAACAGCATTATTATTTGTTATGACTTTTCAAATAAATTAACATTGCCAAACATAAATGACATATTAAAAAGCATAGATTATGCTTTCTTTTCGTATGATGAAGATAATGAATATATAAGAGATTATTTGATACAGGCTCAAAAGCAAGGCTTAGTTTGTAGTATTGCAACCTTGGGAGAAAACGGAAGCTTAGCATATGACGGACAAGATTTTTATAATCAAGGTATAAATAAAGTAAAAGTTGTAGACACAATCGGTGCTGGAGATTCGTTTATTGCTGGCTTTATGTTTGCTGTTTCAAAAGGAATGGGTATCCAAGAGTGCTTGAAAAAGGGCAGCGAAAGAGCTCAAAAAACGATTGGATATTATGGTTCATTTTAGATTGGTAAATTAAGGGAAGTAATTAGGAGTGATAAAATGGCTGATTTTTTGTATAAAAATGTTTCCAATCAGTTGGAGGAAACAATAAAGGATATTCCGGTTGGAACGAAACTTCCTTCCGAACGTGAAATGGCTATTGAGTATGGAGTGAGTCGAAATGTACTTAGAGAATCATTGCGTCTCTTAAGTGAAAAAGGTATATTAAATATTATGCCAGGTAAAGGGGTATATGTAGCTGCTGATGAAAAGCAGAAATTTACAAATCGATTAGAGGATTATTTGCTGCGTAATGATTCTAGCTTAACTGATATTGTAGAAGTACGTCAAACACTTGAGTTGGCAGTTTTTCAAAAGGCGGTAGAACGAGCAACCGATGACGATATTAAAAAACTCGAGAAAATTTATCAAAAGATGGAAGATAACAGAAACAATATATCTAAGTTTAATGAGTCAGATATGCAGTTTCATATCTGCTTAGCGAAATGCACAAAAAATTCAGTTTACCCAATATTTATTAATACTTTTTATCAATTAACAGATAAAAAATTATTTATGATTACACAGCTATACCCAATCCGTGTTGTTTCTGCTCAAAGAGAACATATGGCGCTAATTAATGCTATTAAAAACCGGGATATAGAAACAGCTATAAAAATTGGCCAAAAACATTTTGATATATCCGATATTTTAAGCGGAGAAATAAAAAATAAAAAGCAATTAGATTGAGTGGTAGATTATTCGGAACTCTTCAACCTCAGCTAACACTAAATCATAATAAGAAATTTGACTAAAAAAACGAAAAAATAGATTGACTTTTTATGAAAATGTGATATATTTAGATTAATCAGAGTGGTACTACCAGTTGAACCGGTTATACCGTAACTGATTTAAGTAATTTAAACGAGGTGCTTATACCGGGAAAGGATCTGTGTTTACATTACAAAACATTTTTTAGAAGAGGAGTGTGTCAAATGGTTTTATCTAATGTAAAAAAGGTTCTTCAGGCAATTGAAAACCGTTCATTTAAAAACATATATTTTGTTGCATGTGGCGGGTCATTAGCGTTGATGAATCCGAGCAAATATTTAGTTGATTCAAAAGCCAAAAAAATTGCATCAGACTTTTTTAACTCAAATGAATTTATTTATCTTAATCCAGCTGCGCTTGGTAAGGAATCAGTTGTTATTCTTTGCTCACAGGAGGGAACAACGCCTGAAACTGTTGCAGCAGCAAAGTTTGCAAGAGAAAAAGGTGCAACAGTAATTACGATTTCTATGGTGGATGATTCATTATTAGAAAAGGCAGGAGAGTTCGCTGTAAAATATGGTTATTATGAAACTGCTGATGCTATTGATACAAGCTATGGTGTTATGTATTTGTTAACAGCGGGTATAATAGAAGCGCAGGAAGGTATTTTATTATTTGATAGTATGGTAAGTAATCTAACAAAGATTGCACCAGTTGTTCAAAAAGCGAAAGAGCAATTCTCATCGAAGGCATTGGAATTCGCCAATAGCTGTAAGAATGCAAAGATAATTTATGGTTTGGCAAGCGGAAGTGACTACTCACAATCCTATGTTATGTGTAACTGTTATTTAATGGAGATGCAATGGATTAATGCAATTCCGATTCATGCCGGAGAATTTTTTCATGGACCATTTGAGATTATTGAGAAAGATAGTTCAATTGTCTTATTATTGGGCAAAGATAATACAAGATTTTTAGAAGAAAGAGCATTAAAGTTCTGTAAAACATATACAGATAAATTGTTTGTTATTGATGCCAATGAAGTTGATTTTAAAGATATAGATAAGGATTTCGAGGGAATAATGGCGCCAATAGTGATTAACAACATTTGCAGATTATATTCTAAAACAATTGCTAAAGTAAGAGATCATTCACTAGATATTAGAAGGTATATGCATATTGTAGAATATTAAATAATTACGTAGCTAATATTATTGTATCATAGTAATCAGTATAATTAAAAGGTGTTCAGTACAAGTCTATATATGTATTCATAGGGAGGAATTACAATGAAGAAAAAATTTAAAGAACGATTAAGTGTTTTGTTAGTTGTAATGATGATAGTAGGATTAGCAAGTGCTTGTGAAAAGAAATCAAACGAAGAAATTAATTCAACAAACAATGATCAAGTTGTAACGAAAGAAGAACAGGTAGAAATAGAAATGTTTACTAGGTTTGCAGATGGTGCAAGTAAAGAATTCTTTGATCAGGCAGCGGCTGATTTTACAGCAACAAATCCCAATATTAAAATTGTTGTATCTAGTGCAGACAATGAAAGTTATAAGCAAGAAATTAATGTAAGGCTTGCAAGCAATGATGCACCTGATATTTACTTTGCATGGAGTGGGATTTATTCTGAGAATTTTGCAGAAGGAGGAAGGGCACTCGACTTATCAAACTATATAAAAGATGATAAAGAGTGGTCAGATAAAATTATTACTTCTCAATTTGGACCATTCACATTTAACGACAAAATTTATGGAATTCCAATTATTATGGATGGGAAAACTTTCTATTACAATAAAGTTATATTTAAAGAATTAGGGTTAGAGGTTCCGGAGAATTGGACAGATTTTATGGCTGTATTAGATACTTTAAAAGGATCAAAATACATTCCGATTTCTTTGGGTAATATTGATGACTGGGCGACTGGCCATTATATGACAACATTAAATCAAAGGGTTGTTGCAGAAGATGTTTTAGCTAAGGATTATAGTCTCGAGGGAGATTATACGGATTCTTCTTATATTAAAGCATTAGGATATATGAATCAATTAATTCCGTATTTTACACCCGAATTTAATTCTGTAACGTATGATACAGGTATTAGCGACTTTATTTCAAGCAAGGCGGCAATTTACTATGAGCAATTTAATCAAGTGCAATATATAGAACCGGCTGCATTTGAATGGTCATGGTTTGATTTCCCAGATATTGAAGGTGCAGCAGGCGATCAAAATTCATTGACAGGAGCACCTCAAGGATTAATGGTATCAGCAAGTACAAAGTATCCAGAAGAGTGTATTAAGTTTTTAAAATACTTGACAACTCCGGAAGTAGCAGGCAAGATGGTTAAGGAAACAATGATGATTAGTACGGTAGATGGTGCAATTAATAAAGAGACAGCAAGTGAAAATTTGATCAAAATTGCTGAAACAATTAAAAGTGCAAGCAGTATCAATGTTTGGCTGGATAATGCAACAAATAGTGAAGTTGTAGCTACATATCTATCAGGGATCCAAGCAATGGTAGGCAAAAGTATGACTGCAGAAGAGGTTATGGCAGACGTTCAGAAAACAGTGAAGGATGTAAAGGCAGAATAAGCTTCTGATTGAAAGGACATTTCAAAAAATAATTTGATGTAATATGTTTTTTGAAATGCCCTTTTTATCTTAATTATAGGATTTTTATGAAATATATAAAAATTAGGAGGTGAAGTAATGTCTAAGAAAAAAGTAACACCCTATCTTTATATAATTCCCGGGTTAATTATTTTATTAGTTTTTGTTTATTATCCAATAATAAAAAATGTTGAATATAGTTTTTTAAAGTGGGATTTGTTTTCGGGAACCAAAAAATTTGTGGGAATTTCAAATTTTATTAAATTATTTAAATCAGACAAGTTTTGGCTGGCATTGAAGAATAATATTTTATATATTTTACTTTCCCTATTATTTCAAGTAGGTCTTGCATTAGTTTTTGCATCAATTATAGAAAATATGAAGAATAAAAAAATTTCAGCAATGTTCAGGGCAACATTCTTTTTACCTTCCTTAATTTCTTTGACAATTATAGGATTATTGTTTTCTTTTATTTATAAAACAGATGGTGTTTTAAATAGTATACTTGAATTTGTTCATTTAGGCCAATTTGAGACTGGCTGGTTAGGAAATGAAAAAACCGCAATATTTGCTGTTATTGCCGTTTCACAGTGGAAAAGTATTGGATATACAATGATGCTTTTCATTGTTGCAATTCAAAGAATACCTGCAGAGGTATACGAGGCGGCAAAAATTGATGGTGCTACTCCTTCTAGAATATTTTTTGATATTACAGTTCCATTAATTCGGGATATGTTAAAAATTACAATTATTATAACCATTTCCGGCGGATTACTTGTATTTAATGAAGTATTTATAATGACAAATGGAGGACCATATCAGTCCAGTGAAGTACTGAGTACTTTAATGTACCAGAATGCATTTGTTCATGGGAATATTGGATATGCTTCGGCAATTGCAAACATTATTTTAATATTGTCAGTTGCTTTTTCAGCATTACAACTTATGTCTGGGAGTAAAGATGATAAATAGAGCACAAATATTATTATAGAAAGGGGTGAGTGCTTTTTGAAAAAAGGCAATACAAAAAAATCATCTTATTATAGTTTAAATTATATATTAAAAAATATTATGAATAAAAGTGAGAGTACGATTGCCCGTCTAGCTATTGTCTTGTTTTTCATAATTATTGTTGGTCCCTTATTATGGATGGTAATAAGTTCTTTTAAGTCTTCAACTGAAATTTTTTCAAATATATGGGGACTTCCCCAAAAATGGATGTTCAACAATTATATAGAGGCTTGGAATACGGGTATTTCAAAGTATTTTTTAAATAGTGTAATTGTTACAGTTGGTACAGTAATATTAACATTAGTACTATGCTCTCTTTATGCATATAGCATTGCAATATATGATTTTAAAGGAAAAAAGTTATTTTTTTTATTAGCTTTATGTGGAATGATGTTTTCACCAATTGTTAGTATGATACCTCTATATCAGGAAATTCAAGCACTAGGACTATATAATAAGCGTATATCCTTAGTTTTAGTTTATACAGCATATCAAATGTCCATGTCTTTTTTGCTGATACATTCATTTTTCAAGAGTATTGATAAGGCCTATATTGAAGCTGCAGCAATAGATGGGTGTACTGGTTTAAAAGTTTTAGGGTATATATTAGTTCCGATGAGTAAGCCGATATTTATTACAAGTGCAATATTGACAGGTTTCTATGCATGGAATGAATTTTCGTTTGCATTAATATTTGTTAAAGATGATGCTCTTAAGACAATACCTAGCGGTTTATTAGCATTTCAAGGTGAAATGCATGCAGAGTGGGGAGTATTATTGGCAGGTCTGACTATTTCGGCTCTACCGATTATTATTTTCTTTTTAATTGCACAAAAATATTTTATTGCTGGAATTAGTGCCGGAGGTGTAAAAGGCTAATATTTTATATTTGAAGGGATGAGGAAAATGATTTTATCAACATTAGAACTGGAAAATCAATATCAACAATTATTAAGTGACAAGTTCCCAAAATTAAACATTGAACATAGAAAGCTTTGTGATTTAACAGATGCAGAGTTAGATGATGTAGAAATCTTATTTTCATACGGTTATGATATGAAAAATGAAATATTAATAAAAATGACTCATTTAAAATGGGTACATATTGGACAATCAGGAATGGATCTAGTACCATTTAACACTTTGAAGAAACAAGGAATATTCTTAACCAATTCGAAGGGTATTAATTCGATTACCATTGCAGAATATGTAATGTGTATGATGCTTAATAATATGCGTCAAACCTATTCTTTTTATGAGGCTAACAAAAGAAAAGAGTGGGATATGGATACACATTTAGATGAACTCGCTAATAAAACTATCGGTATTATGGGAATGGGTATGGTTGGAAAAGAAATTGCAAAGCGTGCAAAGGCATTTGATATGACCGTTTATGGCCTTAATATATCGAAAGATAATGTAGATCATGTAGATAAAAATTACTTACCAAGTGAACGAATCGAAATGTTCAAACAATGTGATTTTGTTGTTGTCTGCATGCCATTAACAGAAGAAACAAAATATATGATTTCTGCAAAAGAACTGAAATCAATGAAAAAGACAGCAATTTTAATAAATGTTGGACGTGGTGCTATAGTTAAAACAGACGATTTGGTTGAAAGTCTTAAAAATCATGAAATTTCAGGGGCAATATTAGATGTTTTTGAAACTGAACCATTAGAACAAAGCAGCCCTTTATGGAGCTTAGAAAATGTATTGATTACTCCTCATGTAGCAGGAGACAGACAAGCTTCCTATATGCCAAGGATGATGAATATTTTATGCAATAATTTAAACCTTTATCCGCACATGCAAGAAATGAAAAATGTAATTCATTTGGAATTAGGATTTTAAGGGAGTCAGTAAATGCCTATTAAAACGTTAGGAAACTTACTAATTAAAATATTTATAATGGTTTTATTCGGATTCTTTTTAAAGAAAAAAAAGGTAATTAATGAGGATTTTCAAAAAAAGTTATCAGGTTTATTAATAAATGCTATATTACCCATAAGCATTTTAACTTCTGCTAATAGCGAGTATTCTAAAGAATTATCCAATAAATTGCTTCAGTCTGCAGGTATAGCGGCAGGCTACTATATAGTAGCAATAGTAATAATGGGAATTTTATGCAAACACATATTGTTGGGAGAAAAAAAGAAAAGTATTTTTAAAACCATGTCAGTTTTTGCAAATACTGCTTTTATTGGTTTTCCTATTGTAGGAGAACTCTATGGTCCAGAAGGAACTTTATATACTGTCATATATAATTTGTTTTATCAATTATTTCTTTTTACATATGGAATAAAACTATTAAGTGGACAGGATAAGTTTGAATGGAAATCTTTATATAAAGATGTGAGTACAATGGTATCGGTTTTGGCAATCTTTATATTTATATCACCATTTCGATTTCCCGGAGTTATAGTATCTACTCTTGGTGATATAGGAAATATGATGGTTCCATTATCTATGATAATCATAGGTTGTGGACTGGCAGATTTAAATATTATGGATCTACTAAACGATAAGTTTTCCTTCCTTGTTTCCGCACTTAGGCTTCTCATTTTTCCAACTATCTTGCTTGTTATATTGAAGATGCTTCAAATAGATACTGTTTTAGCAGCTTCATGTGTTCTAATAACAGCATTACCAGCTGGATCACTTAATGTGGTTTTAGCGGAACAATATGATTGTGAACCAAAGTTCGCAGCGCAGACAGTGATACAAAGCATGGTATTTATGGTTATTACATTGCCGATTATAATATTATTGATAAATCAAGTGCTATGAATAAAGTGTTGGGGTGGGATTTTTGAATCGCGCCCCTTTTTAGTATGCTTAGAGTTATTTTAATGTTCCATTTTTAATCTATATTTTATAATAAAAAAGTTAGAATATATGATGTATCACATACTCTAACTTCATAAGTAGGTAGCCCGCCTATCATGCCACAGCATCGAAATTCATGCCCTTTAACAAGCTTTCATCCGCTAATTTTTTGGTATTCTCATAAGGATTACTTACATTATATTTAATCTGAGACACGGTTTCTCCTCCGGCAACATAGGGTTTACCACACTCGGTACATACATCCATTTTAAGACGAACCGAAGTTGAAATTAATTCCGCTCCGGGTTGATTTCCTTTGCTCACTGCATTGGAAACATGTTCTTGCTCGTGCGATGCAACCATGCCGTACGAGGCTTCAGGGGATATATGGGTTGGGGTTTGAAACGATACATTTCCATCATTAGAATGGTCAAGATATTTTCTATTATTACAGGTTTGGCATTCTGCAGTTTGAGTTTTTCCGACCAAAATCGGACTTTTTTCATTAACAGGCTTTACCCCATTAATCTTATTAACGGGCTGAAGAGCAGAATTATTATTGTTTACTCTGATATAAGGGTAAATTGTATTATTATAATCATAGTTAATAGGATTTATCATTGTTATATCATCCCTTCCTTACATTAATTATATAGCATTATATGTAAATAGTAAACAATGGAATAAACCTAAAATATAGTCCAATACTACTAATTACTTATCTTGCTCCACTCAAATAGGCAGGCACTATGATTAACTAATTCATGGCAAATCCATGACAAGATAATTGGTTTACCAATTCATCTTGTTGCTTTTAGGCGAATCAAATGGTATGATAAGGATATTGTTGAATTGAACTAAAATTGATTTAAGGAGTAAAAATGATGGATATTTTAAAGCAGATAAAAGATGAATTGGGTGTTAAACTAGAGCAGGTGGAGACCGCTGTTCAATTAATCGATGAAGGAAATACAATTCCCTTCATTGCAAGATACCGAAAGGAAGCGACCGGATCTTTAGATGATGAGCAGCTAAGAAACCTGCATGAAAGACTATTATATTTAAGAAACCTGGAAGATAAAAAAGCACAGGTAATTAGCAACATAGAGGAGCAAGGAAAATTAACGGAGGAGCTTCGGGCGCAAATTCTGGCTGCTGCTACCCTAGTTGTAGTTGAGGATTTATACCGTCCATACCGTCAAAAGAGGAGAACGCGGGCTACAATAGCGAAGGAAAAGGGATTGGATGGCTTAGCAGCAATTATTACTGCCCAGGAAACAGACAAACCAATTTTAGAATTGGCACAAAGCTATTTATCAGAAGAGAAGGAAGTCAAAACAGTTGAAGAGGCAATAGCCGGAGCGATGGATATTATTGCGGAGGATATTTCGGATGAGGCACAATATCGCATCTATATCAGAGATGTGACAATGAAGGAAGGAAAAATTACTTCAACTGCTAAGAATGAGAAGCAGGAGTCCGTTTTTGAGATGTATTATAATTTTGAAGAGGGTATTGAAAAGCTTGCCGGACATAGAATACTTGCGATTAACCGAGGTGAAAATGAAAAGGTGCTTATGATTAAAGTTATTGCCCCGGAGGAGCGCATACTTAGGTATCTCGAAAAGAAGGTTATCATTAAGGATAATGCATATACGAATGATATTTTAAGTACGACTATCGCAGATAGTTATAAGCGTCTGATTGCTCCTGCTATCGAACGGGAAATTCGAAATGATTTAACAGAAAGAGCAGAGGATGGAGCAATTAAGGTATTCGGTAAAAATCTAATACAGCTTTTAATGTCACCTCCGATTGCGGGACAAGTTGTTCTTGGCTGGGACCCGGCATTTCGTACCGGTTGTAAGTTAGCAGTCGTAGACAGTACAGGAAAGATTCTGGATACCGTTGTTATTTATCCTACCCCTCCGCAGAATAAGGTGGAAGAAGCAAAACAGATAGTAAAAAAGTTAATTGATAAATATCATATTACGCTGATTTCCGTAGGGAACGGTACCGCATCCAGGGAATCGGAGATGATTATAGTAGATTTGCTGAAGGAACTGAATAAGCCGGTCCGTTATGTAATTGTAAATGAAGCGGGCGCATCTGTATATTCTGCCAGTAAGCTGGCCACAGAAGAATTCCCCAATTATGATGTTGGGCAGAGAAGTGCTGCTTCTATTGCAAGAAGATTGCAAGACCCTTTAGCAGAGCTGGTTAAAATTGATCCCCAGTCCATCGGTGTCGGTCAATATCAGCATGATATGAACCAGAAAAAACTAGGGGAAGCTTTAACCGGTGTAGTAGAAGATTGTGTTAATAAGGTAGGTGTAGATTTAAATACTGCCTCCGTATCTTTGCTGGAGTACATTTCCGGAGTCAGTAAGGTCATTGCAAAAAATGTTGTGGCATATAGAGAAGCAAACGGGAGATTTCGCAATCGTAATGAACTATTAAAGGTTGCTAAGCTAGGACCAAAGGCCTTTGAACAATGTGCCGGATTTATGAGAATTCAAGGTGGAGACAATCCACTCGATGCTACCGGAGTCCATCCGGAATCGTATGATGCTACGAAGACCCTTTTAAAAAAACTGGAATTATCTTTTGAGGATATCCAGGAGATTCAGTCTAAGGTACTAAAGCAAAAAGGGGTAGAACCACAAAAACAAACTGATATTAAACCGGAGATTAAGAAACCTGAATACAAGAAACCGGAAAGCAACAAACCTGCGATTACAGTCAAATCACAGGATACTGCTTTCGGGAAAGCATTGGCGGCAGCAGTAGGAAGCATGCCGGGACTGGATTGCGACTCACAGACAGCGCATAGTAAATCTGCAATTGGAAGGGTACCCTTTGAATCGTCAGTTAGCACCGCGCAACCGACCGATATATCAACAATTGGAAAAAAGATAAGAGATAAAAAGACGTTGGCAGAAGAACTTGGAATCGGTGAGATTACACTGACAGATATCATTAAAGAACTGGAAAAGCCAGGCAGAGATCCCAGAGATGAAATGCCTAAACCTATTCTTCGCACCGATGTACTAGAAATGAAGGATTTAACCGAAGGTATGATTCTTAAGGGAACCGTTCGGAATGTGATAGATTTTGGTGCCTTTGTTGATATCGGTGTACATCAAGACGGTCTTGTGCATATTTCCCAACTATCGGATAAGAAGTTTGTTAAGCATCCGCTTGATATTGTAAGCGTAGGGGATATCGTGGAAGTCAAGGTTTTAAGTGTTGATGCTGCAAAGAAGAGGATACAACTTACGATGAAGCTGTAAAGGAATCAATGTGAGGCTACAATAGAAATATGGTACTTATCTTGTATCTATCTTCTGTTGTAGCCCTTTTGTATAAGGAGGTAGTACATGAGTATTTTATTTGGAGTAAGTTTACTAGTAGGCATTCTCAGCCTGTTCTATTATGGGATAATCGTTAGCTATGCCGGAGTGAGTTCTTCCTTTGCCGGGTTCTGGCTGATAGTAAGTATCGGATGCTTTTTAGTATGTTTTATCCTTCGTTACTTGATTAAGCATGAAATTGCGATAGCTAAATTTTATCGAATTACTTTTTTGATTATTTTTATTGTTGGTTTTAGCGTATTTGCCCTGATTGAAGGTACCATAATTTATCATGCAAATCAAAAAGCAGATTCGGGTATGGATTATCTGATTGTATTAGGAGCCCAGGTTAGAGGGACTAGGATAACCAAAACATTAAAAAAGCGGTTGGATACTGCAGTCACCTATCTACAAGATAATCCTGAAACAGTGGCCATAGTCTCAGGAGGCCAAGGTACGGGTGAGGATATCTCTGAGGCAGAGGCTATGAAACAATATTTACTGGCGCAGGGAATTGGTGAGGATAAAATAAAGAAAGAAGATAAATCCACTAATACGAATGAAAATATTCGCTTCAGTAAGGATATCATAAATGATGAGAATGCACAGGTGGCCATAGTAACCAACGGTTTTCATGTTTTTCGTGCAGTAGGAATAGCAAGGAAGCAGGGAATTAGTGAGGTACAGAGTCTTTCGGCACCATCAGATTCTAGGCTCTTAATTAATTATTATGTCAGGGAAGTCTTTGGAGTAATTAAGGATAAATTAGTGGGTAATTTATAATGAGACAAAGAACGTATAAGGCGTTTATACTTGATAGACATCTTTTTTGTACAAAATCAACATTATAACGAAATATATTTTAAATATAACACTAGAAGGAAAGGGTGAGGAGTTTTGCAATTATTAATATTAATTTTAAAAAAAGTTGAGCTGATAGATGAAATCATTAAACAGTTGGCTGAGTCTGGGGTTAAGGGTGGTACTATTATAGAGGGTTCAGGTATGGCGAAAGCGCTAATCAACATGGAGGACCTTCCAATCTTCGGAATGCTTAGGCATTTACTGGTAGATGAAGAAAAAGTAGTATGTAAGTTAATGATGTTTGTACTTAAGGATGAACAGGTAATGACAACAAGAGGAACCATCAAGATGGTAATTGGTGATTTAAATATACCAAACACAGGTATCATGTTCTCTATTCCCCTAACTTTTGTCGAAGGGCTTGGTGAATAGGTTGGGAAATTTAAACATATATACGTACTTGGCCATAGCAATGTTTTTGTGCCTTTTGTCAGGAAAGCTTATTGGACCGGTTGTTACGAAACTGGCTTTAAAAAAAGCAGGAGAGATACAATAAAAGGCTAACTAACATTACTATTATTTCTGTTTTGCTAAGAATTTTGAAATATGCTTTTGCGAAGTAGAATAAGGATGGAGGAAAGAGTTATGATGTTTCTGTCATATAATCAATTATTTTTTGGTTAATTTCGTCTGATATTTCATGATTTATTCCATGTCCCACACCTTTATAGAACTGATATTCTAATTGATATTTTTCGAATTTTTCTTTCGTCTTTGTTACATCTCCAAGTGGATCGGCTTCACCGCATAAGAATAAGCACTTACCGCAAAGATTGCTGATTTGATTATCGTTAAAAAACTCAATTTTATGATAAGCCATTGACATATTATTAAAGCCTCTGAGAAGATACGTATAATGTTGCATGATTACAGCATTATCAGTCAATACACTACTGTGATCGCCTGATAGTTTTTGAATTAATTTACTCATATTTTTCTTGGTAGGAATAAGTGCTTCTGGAAGAAAAACTTTCAGCATTGTCTTAATCGGATGAGGGTCACCGATGGTTGATACGGAACCTGCCATGCAAACCATTTTAATGACTTTCTCGGGTCGTTCTATTCCATAATGATGAGTTATGTAACTTCCATTCGATACCCCTGCAATATTTGCCTTTTCTATATTTAGTTTCATAAAAACTTCGTCAACCCATAATATTTGACTAAAATTTTTGTTGTAATTCTCATTAGGACGGCTTTTTCCTGGGCCTCCTATTGTATCAACTGCATAGATATGAAAATGCTTTGCCAACTCCTTAGCATTGAGAATCCACATTAAGGCAGAGTTGTCCCCAACACCATGAAATAATACGAGAGGAGGGTTATTATCATTGCCACATACAATGATATGTGTACTGCCATATTTTGTATCAATGTCTACCTCCTTCAGTTCAACCCCCCAAAGGATTAGTAACTGATCATAAGTTTCATAAACTTTTCTTCTTGCTGTTTCAGTTTTAAATACTTTCATATGTAATTTCCTCCCCATATTTTATATTTTCTATTTGCTATACATTTTATAAAATCGCTTTATAAGGACTGACAATTCGTTTTTTGCTATTTCTTTTGCTTGAGCGGTCACTTCTTTACTGCTAAAATATCTCTGGAATATAAAATAAATAAATCCATAATATTCTACGGCAAGACGCATAGCGTCATCTTGTTTGAAATATCCCTTATCCATCATCAATTGGAATACTTTTTCGTTCTGTTTTAACGGTGTATCAAAGAGAATATTTTGGTATAACAAGGCTGCTTCTTCATTAACATGTTGTTCTATCATTAGCATACGAATAAATTTAATAATGTGTTTATCCAAGAGAAAACCCTCTAAAACACCTAAACCAACTTTAATAAATGCCGTTTCTTCCACGCTGATAGTTTTTTCAAATTGATTATTAAATAAAAGAGTCATTTGACTTGTAATCTCCTGAACCTCAAACAGCAGGGTTTGGAATATATCCTGCTTATTTTTAAAGTGATAATATATTGTGCTCTCTTTTACACCTACAATTTTTCCAATATCACGAATAGAAACAGCGCTGTACCCTCTTTTCGAAAATAAGTCTAATGCAGTTTGCTGTATTTTTTGCTTGGTATTACTATTTTCGTTTTTCATTTGTGCTCCTTTATTAATATCACGTCTAACAGTTGTTAGAATTATTATATCTAACAATTGTTAGAGAATCAAGATATTTCTATTATATTTTTTAATATTTATATAAATGGTAATTGTTAGTATATTGACAACATAATAATTGTATTGTAGTATAGGAACTGTAAAAATTAAATAAAGGTAATTCTTCGGGGCAGGGTGAAATTCCCGACCGGCGGTATAGTCCGCGACTCGTTGATGGCATGGAGTAGCGATACTCAAGTGGTCAATGATTGATTTGGTGAAATTCCAAAACCGACAGTAAAGTCTGGATGTGAGAAGAGCAGCAAGCATGCGATTGCAATTTATGAACCCCGATTTTAGATATTTAAAATCGAGGTTTTTTTAATGGCAATTAATACAATGACAGTAATCGCTAACCTAGCTGCAACCGAGAATTTTCCTTTGAACTTAAAAGGAGAGAAAGAGATGAATACTACGATTAACAAGCAACCCATGAGTTTTGCCAAGAAAGACAGTGTATTTACGATTAGATCATTAACAATTATGGCTATGTTAGCTGCAATTGCGTTTGTCTTAATGTTTTTTGAGATACCATTATGGTTCGCTCCATATTTCTATGAATTAGATTTCAGTGAAGTGCCAGTTTTAATTGGAGCGTTTGCCTTAGGGCCAATAGCTGGGGTTGTTATTGAATTAGTAAAGATACTATTAAATATTGTGATTAGGGGAACAGATACAGCGGGAATCGGTGAGCTAGCTAATTTTCTGATTGGGTGTTCTTTGGTGGTACCGTCAGTTCTAATTTATCAAAAGAAAAAATCTAAAAAAGCTGCAGTGATTGGACTTGCATCAGGAACAATATTTATGGTGGTTATTGGAAGCGTTTTAAATGCATATGTGCTACTTCCGGTATTTGCCTATTTCTATGGTGCTCCACTGGAATCATTAATTGAGATAGGAACGAAAGTTAATCCAAGTATAACAAACTTATCTACATTTGTTTTATATGCGGTTGCACCGTTCAATCTTCTCAAGGGAATAGTGGTATCAATCATTACCATTCTACTATATAAAAGATTAAGCATAATAATAAAATCAATTACGAAATAATAAGATGACGTATAAGAAAGATGGGGTTTTGAATGAAATCCTATCTTTTTTTTTGATTTTCTGCTATAATATAAACCGTTATTAGATGACTAAATAATTATAGAATATATTTCAGTCATGGTAAGAACATTGACTTGTCAATTTATCTTGTACGAAATATTAGTTCGGAATGAAAAGGAAACAGTATGAATATAGAGAGTTATAAAGCGGAGGATACCTACCAATTAGGGTATACCATGGGTACGAACGCAAAAATAGGAGAGATTTACTGCTTAAGCGGTGACCTCGGAGTGGGTAAAACAGTATTTACGCAAGGGTTTGCCAAAGGCCTTGGGATCCGGGATATCGTCAACAGCCCAACTTTTACCATCGTGCAGGAATACGACGGAGGCAGATTACCCTTCTATCATTTAGATGTTTACCGTATTGCTGATGTAGAGGAAATGGACGAAATCGGATACGAAGACTATTTTTATGGTAATGGGATATGCCTGATTGAATGGGCTGAACTGATTGAAGAGCTGCTCCCAAAGAATCGGATAGCAATTACAATAAAGAAGGACCTTCTAAAGGGATTTGATTACCGGGAAATTATAGTGTCGTGAATTTCACGCTTTGAAAATCAACATGTTATATGCTTACCGGATGAGAAATGAATTATAAGTTAGAACAAGATTAAATAGAAAGTGGATGAAAATCAATGAAACTATTAGCATTGGACAGCTCTGGATTGGTAGCTTCTGTAGCTATCGTAACCGAAGATACTTTACTTGCAGAATATACCATTAATTATAAGAAAACTCATTCTCAAACACTATTGCCCATGTTGAATGAAATTGTAAAAATGTTGGAACTCGATTTATCGGAGGTGGATGGAATTGCAGTTGCAGCAGGACCCGGATCCTTTACAGGACTTCGCATTGGTTCCGCTACCGCCAAAGGCCTGGGTCTGGCATTAAATAAACCTATCATCGCGGTACCTACCTTGGACAGCCTAGCCTATAATCTATTTGGAACGGATAAGCTGATCTGCCCACTAATGGATGCAAAAAGGAATCAGGTATATACGGGATTGTATGAATTTTGTGGAAATTATTTTAAAGTTCTAAAGAAACAAACTGCAGTAGCAGTAGAAGAAATTATTGATGAAATCAATTTACTTGGCAGAGAAGTCATTTATTTGGGTGATGGAACCTCTGCGTATAAAGGAATTCTACAGGAAAAAACCAGGGTCAGTTATCAATTTGCACCGCTTCATTTAAACAGACAACGGGCAGGAGCAATAGGTGCTTTAGGAATAGAATACTACCAAAAGAATAAAGTAGAGACGGCCGAGCAACATGAGCCTGTCTACTTAAGATTATCTCAGGCTGAACGGGAGCGGGCTCAGAGACAGAAAGATCTTGTATAGGGGATATTCGCAAAAAGCATGCGTAGGAATGAGGTAAGTGTGAACAAAAAACGTTCACACTAGGGAAGAACTCCAGAATGAGATTCCAAAAGTGTTAAGAAAGATCGTCTTAACACTTGGAAATTCATTCTGAACTTCTTCATCACTTATTTGAG